>Ga0351897_1082_pt1 | contig 20667 bp, 27 predicted proteins | sample BONcelHT113001C4_FD_206876 | JGI IMG/M metagenome (GOLD analysis project Ga0351897, IMG submission 206876) | Enriched cells from coal bed in the Powder River Basin, Montana, United States - BONCAT cells T11 rep1 HSBNCT.T11.300.1.C4 ... | reverse complement strand
ATTGGATTATCCAAAGCAAAGGCAATCTTCCAGGAACAGATGCGTGATGGATCGCTCATTAGCCCTCTGGACCCCGGATAATCCCCTTTCCTTGGCCCTTCTTCTTCAGGTGCTCCATAAGTCCCGAAACCCTCTCCTTGGCCTGCTCAGTCCCCACAACGTCCCGCTCGATGGAGATGTTCAGGACATCTCCCTCCTTGCACCCCTCCGGGAGCAGAGAGAGGGGGAGATTGAGCTTGAACTCGCCCTTATCCCCCAGCAAAAGAACCGCCAATTCTCCTTCGACCCGATCAATAACAGCTTTCATTTTCCTATCCCCTCATGGCGGATGGCACACTCCACAGGACACATACCCGTGCGTCCGGGCGTCTGCGCTGCCTGTGAACCATATCTCGTTGCTGGGCTTTATCTTCTCCGCCCACTGGCAATTTGGATTGTGGTATTTGTTCGACTTCACAGATCCCACGAAAGCCTCCTGCGAAGTCGTGGAGACGACGGCGACCGGCGAGACGGGCCATGCGACGGCAGAGGCCGTGCTCTTCGGCGCGGTGCCTGCAGTGCTCCAGGATTGCTTCCCGGTAGTTACAGTGTAGATCTGCCCGTCTGTGGTTATTACGATGTTCCCGTCGAGGTCAGTCCTGAAGAGCTTCGAGCCGGTATTCTGGAGAGCGCTCAGGGTCTTCTGAGTCGGGTGGCCGTAGTCATTGCCCGCACCGACTTCAATAACTTCTACCTCTGGCCGGACCTCTCTCAAGAAAGATGTGCCAGTAGATGACGAGCTGCCATGATGGCCTACTTTCAGGACAGTGCTCTTCATGTCATATCCTGCAGCCATGATGCTGTCCTCGGCCTCGAAGCCGGCATCACCCATGAACAAGAAGGAGACCTTGTTGTAGGTGACTTTGAGGACAATCGAATTTTCGTTGAGGTCGTCAAAGGGAGTCGAAGTTGGAGAGAGGACTTCGATCTTGAGGCTGGGGTCAAGATCGATCGTCTGGCCCCGCTCGGCGATGCTGAAGGGAATGTTCTTCCGATCTATCAGGTTCAAGTAGTTCTCGAAGGATGGCGCGGTATGTGTTTGGCCGCTGTCCAGCACTTGCTTGATCGGGATGTCATTCAAGATATCTATCAGCCCGCCAATATGATCCTCGTGCGGGTGAGTTGCGACTAGGAGATCCAAGCTTTTGACCCCGTGATCTCGCAAATAGGAAGTGACTCTCGGCCCAGCGTCTTGGTCTCCAGCATCAATGAGCACGTTCTTGTTGTTGAACTGCAGCAGGATGGAGTCACCCTGGCCCACGTCCAGGAAGTGAGCTACGAGGTTCTCGCTCGCGGATACGGTAGCTGCCGAGATGGCAACTATTAAGACTGAGAGCAGGGCTACCTGCAAGAGCCGCTTCAAATTGGATATTTTCATTTTGCTATTCCCTCTGGCAGTCCAATGACGGTCTATGAATAAAACGTTTGAGTTTCAAATCTCATTGATTATCTATTGACAAAAGCATCCTGGAACCTCAAGGTTGATATCATTTCAGCGTGCAATGGCTAGCTAAGCTTTTACGGAGGGAAAATTATGGCCGAGAAAGAGATGAGAAACTTCGCCCTGCGGGACGAGAACGGCAACGAGATCGGAGTTTTCACGGGCAAATCGCCCCGCCAGGCGGCCCTGAAGGCGGCCAACCGGGGCCACACGGACATCAAGCTCCGGGAGCGGGGCACGAAGAAGATGCACATATTCACCGGCGAGAGGGTACAGGTGGACAAGCCCAAGGGCGCACCGGCATGGATGAAGGACAAGATCTGGAAGCCCGTGGTCAAGAAGGTGGGCACGGAGACACTGGAAGAGCTTTGAAGCCCTAGCCGGAAAAATTCAGCTCCTCGGCCCTGGCCTCAGCGATGCAGTCTCGAGCAGTTTGAGAGCCGCACATTTGTTGTGCCAGGCATCTGCATCCTTTGGGTCTAGCTCTAATGCCCTGTCATAAACCAGGATGGCATCCTCGTACCTGCCCAGCTCGGCAAGAGCATTGCCCTGGTTATGCCAGAAATCTGCCTCTCCTGGGCTTAGCTTGATCGCTACATCATAAGCCAGGAGAGCCTCATCATATCGTCCCAGGACAGAGAGAACATTGCCTATATTGTTCCAGGCACCTTTATTTTCTGGATTTATCTTGATGGCCTCGATATAAGCCTGAGCAGCTTCATCATACCTGCCCTGGTCAGTGAGAGCCCCTCCCTTATTGTACCAGGCGGCTTCATATTGCGGATCCAGCTCAATTGCCCTATCATAGGCCAGGATAGCTTCATCGATCCTGCCCAAATCACAGAGAGAATCGGCTTTGTTGAACCAGAAAACCGCGCCTTCTGGATCTATCTCGATTGCCTTATCACAGGCCAGGATGGCCTCTTCGTATCTGCCCTGAGCGGCGAGCGTTGCGCCCCGGTTGTTCCAGGCCTTTGTATATTGAGGATCAATCTCGATGGCCTTGTCGAATGCGCTCAGAGCCTCATCATACCTCTCCTGGGCATTCAGAACGAAGCCCATGTTATTCCAGGCTTTGTGGTGGTGTGGATCTAGCCTGATGGCCTCATAATAGGCATTGATGGCGCCGGAGCTGTTGCCCTGGAGCGCGAGAGAATTGCCCTGATTAAACCAGTCTTTTGCCGTCATCTGCCCAAACGCCGGACCACAAAGAAAGACCAGCAAAATAATAGCAATAAGTTCTCTTCGGATATAGATCCCAACCTGACGTAAGGTTATTGTTTTTTACGGTCAACTTAATAAATTTTTTCCTCGGGATCTACTCTTACTCTCAAAGCGTCCAGCACCTTTTTTGCCGCCGAGCACCTCTCCGCCCGCGAGGTATCCGCCGCCATTTGCTCCAGATCATCCACGTCAATCTGGCCCATCTTGAACTTTGTAACAAGAATGCCAGTCATGACGGCATCGCTATGCTTCGCTTTCTTAGCCAATTTTCCCCCTCCACCTAACACGCCTGCCCGGATCTCTCTGGCCAGGCCCCTTCCAGGTAGTCGATGGGTGAGTAATTAGCTTGTGCTCAGCCGTTCGACCGCCAACTACAAATATCCATAACGATTATGTAGGTAGTTTGCCGCTTCATGCCATGAAGGGTGGCGGGCGTGCCGTGGGCTAAACGTATCCGATGATGCTCTGATGACAAGGGTGTTTGCTTCACCATGGAGCAACATGCCGCTAGCCTCCTCGGGCTGGCTGGTCTTGATCCCTTGGTACAGGAGATGCATGCCGTCGTGGCACTGCATTTGGCTACGAGCCTGTGAGGCTGATATTTCGGCGGGCTGAAAAAGTTGCGCGCTGTAACTGGCGCAGTAATCCGCCGGATCTCACGCTAATACACGGTCGGGGCATGAAGCGGCACAAGTAGAAGTCGAAGGCAAGAGGGCGAGCACGAGGCCCCATGAGAACGGGTTCCCGTAAAACGGACGCTGTGTGAGATTCCAGCGCTTGTGCCGCCTTCGAGCCCGGCTTATTAAAGTCGAGCTTCGGGCAGGGTCAGGCCAACACTATGCGGTGATTGGCTCCTCCTAAGAGGGCGCTGCGGATCGGCGCTGGCCTGCCTGGGACTTGATATCACATTTTCTTGGTTATTCTTTGGAGTGAAGAAAGGTCTTTTCTAAACTTGAAGCGAAAGCCTTTTATCTCGGCAATTGACGTATAGTGTATTGGCGAAAGTCGATGGCTATTATTTCCCTCCTACATCCAATTGACTTTCTCCTCCCTCCTACTTATCTATCAAACGCTATCATGAGGGCCTAAAGCATCCTGCCTCAGATTTCTCAAAGAAAGACTTATAGCCTGACTCGTCCTTCATTCCTTCTAGAACGCCAGCCATAAGGAGGAGAGGCAATTAATCCGGAGCGACGGGGCTTGAGGACTGGCCAGGCCTGCAGCTCCCATTTATGATATCTGGTTTAAAATCGATTTTATGGGCTCGCTGCTCTGATCTTCTGAAATAGTTCTATGGCATTATGAACAGATTTTTGTAAAATGCCATAGAACTATTGCAAGTTGTACGCACCGACTCATACAAGCAGCCCGGTATATGAAAACAGCTCAAAAGCTCTTTGGGCTAAGTCGTCATTTCATAGATTATAGGCATAAATCAAATTTCCCTCTGCTATTGGTATAATCAATATGCACCGATACAAACTTGTAAACCCATTTTCCATAGCGCACACTCAAGAGGTTTTGAGCCTAGAAAGGTATTTATAAAATGTGCTGTGGCTTTAATCGGCACGAAAAAAGAATATGTAGGACGCAGGTTACACATACTAGCAGAGCTGGGATCGTCCTTAGCATCCCAGCTCCTTTTATCCCTTTAACGCTACCTTACTTCTTTGGATCGAACTTTATGGCTCTATCGTACACTATCTCTGAGTAGGATGGCCCGGTTTTTGTAGCGGGTTCAAAGTAAATCCTAAAGGCGATCATGAGCGGCTGATCCGGACCTATGCCGTAGACTCTTGGACCAAAGGGAACCTCAAAGCAATGTGGTTCGCCATTGCTGTGCCTAGCGATCTTGTAAACATACAAGTATTTTGCGTTAGGATTGTCAGGAAGATATTCTTGGGCAGTTCCGTTGAGACTTAGGTCGGTGATTGCTCCAATGCCATTCCATGCTTTTGCTCCGAATATTCCGGCGTTTATGTACATCGCCTTTCCAGTAGCCACATGGTTAACCCCATAAATAATTATGAACTCACTGGTATTGTTGCCTAAAGTGACTTGTGAATCGTGCAAGAATGGATAGGTCTGCCAGACGTCATTGAAAGGAAGTGTCTTTGCAGAGAGAGTCTGGTTCTCTGTCCATAAATAGCAGGCATCATTGGTAGGCCCATATGTGTTGATTCCTCTCTGGAAACCTTCATTCGCATTTGGGTACCATTGGCTAATCGGAAGCTCAGTGGCATTCAAATCGCTATATTTCTTGAGAATTGCAGTTTTTAGCTTTTCGAGATCAACCATAAGGTCAAACTCTGTTTTACCCGTTCCACGGACTTTTAGCTCTGTCATATTATATGGATCGAGCGCCGTAGACTCGTTGGGAGTAACCCGGAAAATAGTCACAGGCGTGTTATTTAGATAGTTGTTGCCAGCTTGCGTATCTTTGTATAAAGCTGGACGAATATATACGCAGAATGTATCGGAATTATTCTCTAAACCCATATTCAACATGGATGAGGGAATCACCATGGTGTTAATTATGTCTCCTGAATACCTTGCTGATGAAGCAGCAGCACGTATGCGTTGATCAATGCCTTTATCGGCTGTATGAACTATCACCGCAGTTTGATTATAAGGATTTCCAGGTAACCCATTTGGCGTTCCTTCAGTTTTGATGTTTACCATATTCAGTGTATTGCCTAGTGGGACACAGACCCATCGGGTCTCATTTCCATATTTCCTAAACTGCATAGTGGGATCGAAACTAAAGTATCTGCATTCTGGTGGTGTTCTTCCAACGAAAACAACGGCCTCATCAGGGCGAAGCTTCCAGACGGGAGAATTGTTCCCGCTAAATCCGAGCGTTTTAGCGTGTTTGGATAATAGTGGGTCCATCTTATAACCGAGTGCAGGTGGAACAAAATATACCAAGTATTTTGTGGTGGGATTGTTTCCCCATGCAGAAGGCGTTACTCCTATATCATATAATTTAAGAAAATCAAGAAAACCTATCTCGCCTTTCTGTACAGTGAATCCATCCTTTTCCAAGGCTTGTTTAAAGGCATTCACGTCATTTGTTGTCGCATTCTGTGCAAGGACAGTTCCTATTAACATGGCGAATAAAATGCCAAATAGGATAAAACTTTTCATTACTATATTCCTCCTGTCAGTTACTTAACCATTAATCATTTAAAAACATTTGTGATATTTGGAGAATTACTCTACTGGCAATGCATTGGAGAACCCATGAGCAAACAAAGAACGAACGTGCGGGGATCTCATCCCCCGCACGTAATCTCATATTCAGAAACCACATCAATAGACATTGTTCTAGCAGGTATAGCCTTATGATTACCAGTAAGCTCGCTACGACCTAAGCCTTAAAGAAGCTGGAATTAGCCTTCATATCCCAGCTCCTTTGCTTTGGCAAAGGCAGCATTGGCTTCTGCGGTCTTGCCTAACGCTTCAAGAGCTTTGCCTTTGTTGTTCCAGGCCACTGCAAGATTGGGATCGAGGCGAATGGCCTCGTCGTAAGCCTGGATGGCATCCTCGTACTTCTTCTGACCTGCAAGAGCATATCCCTTGCTGTACCGTGCCTTGGCACTGCTGTTCTTACCGCCTTTGCTTCCATAATCAGCTCGTGGGCTTCTCTCTTTCGGGTCTTCCTTACGCCCCCGGAGGATGTATCCAGTCGCTATCCCAAAAATTCCCGTAATTACTGCAATTATTATATCTTTATATTTTTCAAACACATTCTCTTGGGGTGGTTTCTTTTCCCCGGCTATTCCTCTGATAACCACATATCCATTGCCTGGCATGTCTTCTTTTGCTGGATCATTTGAAATGGCAAAATGTATCTGTTTAACTTTACTAAAATCCACAGGTTCGGTATCAAGGTGCGATGCACCTCCCCAAAAGTATGTAATTTGCCATGGACTTAGGTAAACAGAATCATTATTATCTGTCGCCCTATTGCGTTTATAACCAAAAGTGGTGCCGTCATCATATGTCAGTTTCAATTCGAGAGTATTTGGGGCACCTTTGCCCTCAAAATAAAATAATAGTTGATCTATTTCAGGAATTTTTGAAAAATCTATATTCTTAGAGATGTCTACCCATGAATACGGTTCCTCTAAATTGTAGGAAATATTTATGCCAGTATCTTCTGAGGATATATTTATAGAGCACTTGTGTTTAAGATCCGAAGAAGGATACCACCCATTAATGCTTTTCATGTCATCAATTATGACAAAATTAGAATCTGACATGCTCATTTGAGCATTTACTGCCAAGATGCCAAAAAAGATCGATACAACCATTAAAATGGACGTTGCCCATTTAATCGAATTCATGGGCACCTCTTCTGTGCAATTAGCTAAAAACTTTATGCGTCTATTTTCATTTGCAGACATGCTCTTCCCATTTGCTGCTGCCAAATTTCACGAAAGGCAATTGACATCCGGTTGGACAAAGAAATTCAAGATAATACCAATGAATGATGCAATCTCATCAAGGGAAAGGCAAGACGCTAGACGGACTCAGATCGCAAGTTATACATATTCAATTATACAATCATGTCGGCCAGTATAAGAGGCCTGCTTAATTTTATAAATATGCTCTTGACCTCGTAAGATCCGATGTTGCCGCGGCGGATTCTACAACGCTTTTTTGATTTCATTGATGCCGGTAATTCGACATCGCGCAATTGTCGATAAATCATTCCATAGCGTCTAGAATGAGTTGTTTGCCAGAAGCGATTCGTGACCACCCTAGCTAAAAGAGAAAATGGGGTTACACACACATCCCCTCTAATCGAGCCGCTTTTAGATCCCTGCACTCACCGGCCCGAATCCATGCAGATCGTAAGCCTCCTTCACCAGCGCCGGCGCCACAGTGGCGTAGATCTCCGTCGTAGAGAGCCTCTTGTGCCCCACCTGCTTCTGAATCATCGGCACCGGCACGCCGGCCATGAGCGCATTCACCACATGGCTGTGCCGGAGGATATGGGGCGTGACCTTCCTTCTGGAAAGCTTCTGCCGACGCGAGACCTCCTGGATCCCGGCCTCTTCTGCCAGACGGTCTATGGTCCTCAGCACGGTCTTAGTGCACAGGTGTCCGGAGCTCCGGCCGGGGAAGAGCCACACCTGGCCGGGCTGGATGCTCTCCTGGATGGCCTGCAAAGTTCCCTGGCTCACTCGGGCGGCCCGGAAGTGACGGGTTTTCGTCCGGCTGCTCTGGATTCTGATGAACCCGTTATGAAAATCTATGTCCGAGACGCGAGTGGTGACCAGCTCCCCCACCCGGCAGCCAAGGTCGTAGAGGCAGAGGAGGATCAGTCTGTCTCTATCTTTTGCAACAGAGAACAGAGAGCTTATTCCCATACTATCTAGGTACTTAATCGAGTCCATCTGAGGTCCTATTTGACAGAGGTGATATATATTGATGTCTCTTTTCAACTGGAAAAGAGACATTCATCTTTTCCCACCTCGGAGGTAGTAAATCCCATGGACAGGGTAGATCCTCGATTACAGGGCATTTTACAGGCTCGGCTCGGATTGCATAAAAAAGTTTGAAGGATAGCTTTGCCTACTGCCCGCAGAGCCTCAAAGCGTTGTCATAGGCCGAGATGGCCTCCTCATATCGCTCAAGCGCCATCAAGAATCGGCATTGTCTGCGCCAGAGCCATCCCCACGCAAAATGCAGCCAAGGCAAGTAGAGCGAAAAGCGGCTTTGTTCTCATTTTATGTATCCTGTTGAAGCTAGTCGCAAATAGATTAAATAATTTAGCCTGTAGAGCTGAAGGCAAAAGATATATATCTTATAAATGTCATACCTAAAATATGTCGAAAGTCGATGATGGATTCTAATTCTCCACATATTTGCCATTGTCGGCTTTCTCGCTTAATTATTAATCGGAGCGATGGGGCTTGATGACTGACCAGGCCCGCAGCTCCATTTATCTCATTCAGCATAATCGATTTTGCGGGCTCGCTGCTCAGTAACTCCGTGTTCAGTTCTATGGCATTTTGAACAATTAGAAATTAAATGCCATAGAACAAATTGAAACCTTGATTGCCAGGGCTTCCGGCCTTCGGCGTATGGGTCTTATGCTCAGCCAGGCCCTCAACCGCAAACTACAAGTATCTATAACGATTATATAGATAATTTGCCGCGTTTTGAGCTGTAAGAACGAGGACAAAGCTAACCGGCTGAGCTCTTAAGGCTAAAGAGTTCGATAGACGTATCCCACCGTAGATACGCCTGAGGCTCTGAAAACCTGAGAGGTGCTGTCTCAGAGCAGCATTCGGAAAGCAACGGATGGGCTGAGGATCAAACGACCGATAAAGATGCACGCCGTAACGGGCGCAGCATGTCGTTGGTCAGCCTTGATGGGATCCTCGCTTAGGCCCAGGACGCGGCACAAATTAAGCTGGTGCCGGGAGCGAGCGCAGGCCACACATCCGAGATGATGTCGGGTTCCCGTAAAAGGGACGCTGTGTGAGATTCCAGTGCTGTGCCGCCTCGCACTCGGCTTATTAAAATCGAGTTCTTGGGCGCGGGTCAGGCCTATCACTTCGCTGATCGGTCCCTCTGCAAAGGGCGCTGTGGATCGGCGCTGGCCCGGCCCGGGACTTGATATCTCATTCTCTTGATTATTTCGGCTCTTCGCTGTTCATATGGCTATACCAGCGCAGGCGCCACCACAGCATAATCTAGGTCGTGGACAGCCTATTCTGCCCCACCTGCTTCTGGATCATCGGCACGGCACGAATGCCATCAGCGCATTTTGCAGCATGACTGTGCCTGAGGATGTTGGGCGTCACCTTCCTCATGGAGAGCTTCTGCCTGGGCTGCAGGCCTTCCTGGATGACCTGCAAGTGCTGCCTGAACCCGAGTCATGACTCCTGACTCTTGCATCCTGACCCTTGCATCCAGATGCCAGACTCCAGAGTCAAGCACAACACTTATAGACATTCATGAAGAGTTTACAGTTATGGAGGTAATAGCGGTAGCCAACCAAAAGGGGGGGTGCGGAAAGACCACGACCACGGTCAATCTCGCCGCATATCTCGCCCTGCGAGGTTCTCATGTCCTGCTGATAGACCTCGATCCCCAGGGCTCTTCGACCACACATCTTGGCATTGACAAAGACGACCTGCCCAAGAACATGAACGAGGTCATGATGGAGAGGGCGAAGCTGGAGGACATCATCATACCCACGACCGTAAATGGGCTTGATATCGCACCTACAAATAACGACCTCGTTGAGGCCGACGCAGTCCTAACTAGCAAAGTTGGCAGAGAGAAGCGCCTCAGGAAGAAGGTCCAGGCGCTGAACGGATACGACTACGTGATCATCGACACGCCTCCGGCCCTGGGAAATATGACCCTGAACGCACTTGTGGCATGTGATAAGGTCATTGTCCCTGTCCAGGTGGAGTTCTTCGCTGTAGAAGGACTGAAGACACTCGTCAGAATGCTGGATGAGCTTGACGAACTTGGCTATCAGCCTAAGAGGAGATACCTGCTGACCATGTGCGATAATAGGAGAAAGATTACCGAAGAGGTGTCTACCAAGATAAGGAGCCTATTGGGAGATGCCGTCTTCAAAGTCGTTATTCCTGAGAACGTGCGGCTGGTAGAGGCTCCGTCCCAGGGCCTGCCAATATGTCTCTATGATCCATCCTGCTCAGGAGCACTCGGCTACAAGGATCTGGCAGATGAGGTGGCGTTATGAGCCCAGGAGATCGCATGAAAAAAGGGCTTGACTTCATGCTGAAAGGGATTGGGCCGAAAGACAAGACACCAGAGTCCGAAGGCGAGGCCCCAGAGTCCGGAGTCATGACTCCAGAGTCCGGATTAAGGAGTCAAGAATCAGGCATCAGGCTTCAAGACCCCAGAAGCCTGAGTAAGGAGTCAGGAGTCATGACTCCAGAGCCGGGAGTAAAGAGTCAAGAATCAGGCATCAAGCTTCGAGACTCCAGCATCCTGAGTCAGGAGTCCGGAGTCATGACTCCAGAGTTAGGGGTAGAGAGTCAAGATAAGAGCACCCAACTTCAAGACCCCGGCATCTTGAGTCAGGAGTCAGTAGTCAATACTCCAGAGTCAGGAATTAATGCGCCTGAAGAAAGAGACGAGAATCACGAGTCAAGCGTCAGGGTTCCGGAGTCCGGAGTCATGACTCAAGATTACACCGTAAGGAGTCGGGACACAAGCGTCAAGCTTCAAGAGTTAGGAGTCACGACTCCAGAGTCAGGAATTAGCACCATTGAAGAGAAAAAAAAAGAGAGACATGAGCCAAGCGTCAAGCTTCCCGAGTCCAGAGTCACGACTCAGGAGTCGGTAGTCGTGACAGATGACATAGTAGACCAGGCAGTCGCCCAGGCCATGAAGTCACCCAAGATCTCGCTCTACTCCCCTCTGCTGCTTGCCGTCCTGGAAAGCCAGCAGTTGATGCTCTTAAACCGTAGGGAGACGACTCTTTTGCAATACCGTAAGTCCACCAAGGCCAGGGAGCTGGTAGAGAACGCCCTCAAGGAAGCCTACCCGGAGCTGTGCGAGAAGATACTGAAGCGAATAAGTGAGGGGAACGGGAAGCAGTGAATTAGAGGAGGCGAGGGAGATCGCCTCGCTCTGCAAGCATGAGATGGAGCGCTATTCCGCCAGACTGAAGCTCTCCGGCCAAAGCGCAACTTCCCCCTTGCATGATTGGACCTCCACCTCACTGCGCTGCTGGAGCATCTCCTCCACCTCCGAGATCCTGATGCAGAAGACCTCGGCCAGGATCTCCATGGCCGTCTGGAGCTCCAGAATCTTGGAATCCACCCTGGGAGCTCTTTCGGAACGCTTTACCAACCGCCTCTGAGACCAAGGACCTATTACTCGCTCAAGAACTCCTGCCATAGTAAGTCTATTGGGCCCTTTGAGCATAAGTAGTTTGGCCGGAAAAAGATAGCAGCAGACCATTTTTACACAAAAAAGGAAAAGGCGAATTACATAAAAGCGGGATGGTAAGTATGGCCTGTTCTATATGATTCTTTTGCCCTACTGCTATTGATCTTCCTTGCAGGAGAGTCATCATCATTATCTTAAGTTCTATAAAAAACTTTTTTAAATTGTGTATTTCGTTTCCTTTGGCAACGGTCTGAAGAGGATATCTATCCGTCCAAGGAAATAATATTTGCTTGCTATTATAATAGAAACGAAACCGAAACGGTAGTAGCAGATCAACTAAAGCAAGCATCAAGCATAATTATATACATAATAATTTTATATTTTTTATGTGAATTTCAGTGCACTACTTATCTCTTCAACTCATATTATGGTTCATAAAGGGCAGTACCTCAGTCATTTTGAACCGTTGCCATTTGTTACGTTCACCGCCTTTTTCTATAATATTGCAACCATCTAAATCATCAACCTTGGCAATAATGCGCATAGTCTGGCGGCCATCGTTAGGGGTATGTTCGCATCGCAGAGCTGGGAAAAGACTTTCTGCTTTTTCCATTGCCCTAATAGCATCACGTCGGCTAGGAGCCTGGCCTTCTTTGCCCGCCAGGAAGGTGCGGACATCTGGAGAGCTAAACGCAAAATCTTTCTTTCTATTCTCACCCTTCGCGATGGTCTTTACGTGCTCAAAAAGCATCATGGCCCGGAGCTTGATTTTTGTGGATGCCTGAATTATTTTTTCTGTGGCATTGGCGGCAGGCCTTCTGCCTATGGTCTCTCGGATGGGCTTGAAAGCTCTTTGTATGAATAGATTGAGCAAAATAAGCTTCTGAATAGGCGATTTTTCGTTTTTAATAGTGTTTTGAGCATTGATTAGCATTTCGGCGGAATCTTTCTTGTCTAGTAGCCGCTCCTCCCTGGCAATGTCCAAGATATCATTGAATAAGGCCACCGAGGAGTTATAGAGGGCCTGCAGCTCCGAGGCAGGGATTTCAACAATAGGATCATCTGGCGGTACAAAATCGGCTTTGGGCGAAGGCCCAAAGGTATTTATCCTAGCTAAGGCTATTTCTGTCATAAGGTAAAGCTCCTGTGTCCCATGGAGTATTCCTGTCCAGGGCGGCAACCCTGGACTGGACCTAGTTTTTCAACTATTATTTACTACTATTATATACTAAATTATAATATCCTCTCTCGGGGGATTGATTTTCTGAAAATGCGTTGATGAGCGTGTTCGGGATGTATCGAGCTAAGTTTATCGGGAATATCCTCTAATGGCCTCTGCTTTTGCACTCCCGATGCAAAATTATATATTCTAGCAATAGCTACGTCTATCATAAGTCTAATTCCTTAATGTGTTGTTCGGCCCAGGGTGCCAGCCCTAGACTGAGCAGTATTTCTTTATTATTCTCTTAGATCCCATCCTATTTTATGAGGTTTTTAGCGGTTTCTGCTTGTTTTAGTGCATACATAGCGTAGTTAAGGGCATGGGTTCTAGTACTGAATCTCTTCACTTCAATTTGTTGATCCATCCAGTCGACTAAATCGTCATCCATCCTCGCACAAACGGATGTCTTCCCTTCGCCCATGTATTACAGTGTATTTTTCTGTCATATTTAAGTTTATTTCTAAAATGAATATAAAGTACTGTAATATAAAACTTATTTATTATATAAATATAGATTACTCGGTATGTGTTAATACGTATCAGTAGCTTACAATTGGGATCTATGGATTTAAAATTAACAAATTTTAATATAGTACCTCGTTTAGTTAAAGAATGTTGACCTCAACATGAGGGCTCAGTAATTCGCGAGAATATCTTAAAGCTCTTGGGAAATAATTGGTCCTGTTTTGTAGCAAGCCGATTGACGATGAATGCATAGACCCGGATTTTCCTTGCGTCATATCATCCTTCGTGACAACTTGTCACAACCCCGTTTCTCTCTAGACCCCTCAGACTCCCCGACCTAAAACCCCGAGACAAATAAACCGTAAACTAACATAACATCCTGTTAAATGCCATATTTCCGGATTAATTTATCTCAAAAGGCCACTGTATCCCTGAAGATTCCCCCTAATGTACAAATCACTCCTTCCGACACCTCGCCGAAGGACTGTGACAAACTGTCACAAAGGCAAATCATGTGACAAACTGTCATTATGCATCGGCTGGCCGAATTCGTGCCAATACCATCTCCAACTTTGATGAGCCTGGCAGCCTTGCCCTTCTTCTCAAAATTGACCTTATCAGGAAACATGAAGGCGGCCCGGCGCATGGCTCGCAGGGCCTGCTTCTGGTGGATCTTCTTTTCCTCTCTTGTCGAGATGATCCTTATGGAATCGTTAGTGGTAAGCTGTTTCAATTTGCGATCGGTTTTGAATGCGTACAGGAGAATCTCGGCCCGAAACACCTCTGCGGTGGTCAAACTCAGCCTGGGCCTGCCCAGGATGAATGTTACAACGGTCCGTTCCAGGTCGGCCAATTGTTTCAAGGCGTTTACTGGTGTTATAATATTGCGCTTTTTGGCCGTCTCTATGGCCTTCCACTCCTTTTTTACATGGGCGTAGAGGCTCTTCGTCTCCGGTGTGACCGGGAGCTTCTCCAGGTCCTCCAGGCATTCATCCAGCCCCTGGCGTTGCTCGGAGAGAAGAGACCGGAAGCCTTCCTCGAACTCTTCGATCAGGGCCTCCATGTTCCTGTTGGCCCTCTCCAGCTTCTCCTTTTCGAGAGCGAGCGTGAAAATCTCAGTTGAATTGTTGAGCCCCTGGTCTGTCTTGCTGCGCATCTTCTTTATCTCGATTATCTCACGCTCTCGCTGCCTGAGCCTGTGGGCCAGGTTCTCGAAACCCTCATTTTGCAGGGCAATGAGTGAATCTTGCTCCATTATCCGGGCCTCGAGCTCTGCAATGGTCCTCTTGAGTGAAGCCGGCTCGCTGGAGGAAAGCTCCTGCGCAGTGCGAAAATCGTTTATATCAAATGCAGCAAGCTTATTCATGCCTGAAAACCCCAGCTCGCTACGAGATTCATGATTGCTTGCTGTGGTGCGAACCTCCCAAAGACTCGCATCAGGCCTGGGAGAGCAAGGGCAGCTCTCCTTGTCACTCTTGCTCTCTTAATTTTATATGTAGCACACTGCATCTTGCTGTTCGAATGTGCCGTAGCCGTTTGATTTTGGGCTGCAGCGAGACCAAAAAAGCTTGTTGCGGTGCACCCGGCTGGAAAGCAAAGCCTTTTATCTTTTCGCTCTACATATATCATCTGACTTGCCTCTTTACTTCTAGGTTAGCCATGGCTGAATGTATCGGCGCTAGATTTCAGGCAGGTCGGCACATCGCAAAACCATCTCACCACTGGCTTTGCAAAGCTTTGCGACGAAGAAGCCCATACTTTTTCGTCGCGAAGACCTAATTCTTCCCTGCCTTCATCCCCCACTTGTAGACAGGTTTCTTACTACTTATTCTATATTTGCCGTGGCCAACAAAATATAAAACAGTTTTGCATGAATTGAAACTATATATTCATAAAGTTCATACGATTAATCGTTATGCTTCGTATATTTATGTAAATTTTACTTGATCAAAACTAAGCTTAGTTTTTTTCCTCATACTGCTACAATATTTAAATAGTCGTGAAATATCCAATTATTTGGTGAGGTGGGTTTGTGCAGGTGGCATGTGTGAGAGGCGTCTTCGTTCCTGACTAAGCGTGTGGGCGCTAGGTATGGAAGACATTTGCCTCTTTCCGGGCTAGCTGGCGACAGCAGGGTTAAAGGAACACGTTTGCGCCTGCAGATCGCGTTTCACCAGGATTTTGCAAAAGAAATGTGGTGAGCGAGATGTGCCAAATTGTGGGTATCAATAGCCAGGCCTATGAGCCCTGGCAAGAGGTCGCTCTAAGGGGGGCGACCTCATGAAGAAGGAGTTTGCGGGTACTCTTTTGACCAGCTTCGGCATGATGGGCTCAGTTCATTTTAGTCTGGAAATGCCTGGGTCTATCATCGGGGATGCAAACCGGTTCCTGGAAGGGGCCAGAGGAAAGCGCGTCTTGGTGACTGTCGAGACCCAGGAGGTGGCGGATTGAGGATGTGCCGCCCCTGCTCCGTGGCTTTGGAAAGCACCAGGACCGCTCTGGAGGAGATCACAGCTCGCCTCAGGGAAGACGAATACGACATGCACAGCTTTCCCTCTGATCTCAGAATGAGCTTCTTGATCATGGCGGAGATGGCCCGCATGATGCACCTTGGCGGGCTGGATAACGATATTGAGGCCCTGGCCAGGGCTTTTATGGACCAGGTAGAGCCCCTCCATGCCGATCTATCTGAGATTGCTTTGGGGGTGCAGAGGTGAATTGTACCTTCCCTAATTACAAATCCTTAAATATAATAAGAATTACTGATCCTTTTAATGCTCAGGCTTTCCCGCTCGTGAGCAGATCTCTTCTGGGGGACTCTGTCGATGTTTCTTGAGTTGCCCCTCCGAGAGCCTGGGACAAGACTTGCCAGCGAATATCACGGCGGCAAAGCAAATCGTTTCTGGGGTTTTGAGAAGGTAGTGCTTGAGGATATCACCATCTTCCGGCCTCGAATGTGTCTGCATTGCAAAAAGGAGGCTGTAATTTTCGACGAGCTACAGGTTCCCTATTGTCCTAGCTGCGGCATTGAACCCCTCAAGACATCGCCCAGGAGAAGATCAAGGCAGGAAATAGAGCGTTACAGGAGGCTGAAAGAGCAAAAGAGAGGCAGAATAATATATAAATAATGAAGCTCAGATATGTTCTTTGAGATGGAAGAAGAGGCGCTATTCAAAGATATGGCCAAGCTCGACAGGGAGCTGCAGGCCATGATTGAGGCCGATCCGGAGCTGGAGGAGATCTATGCCGAAGAGATGGGTGAAGCTCCCGGCTCTGTGGTCTACCTCCCACGAGCCCCAACGCCGGAAGATTGGGCCCGTGCCCGGGAATTAGCAGACCGGAAATAGAGGTTTTTATGCCGTTCAGGCCAAAGGATACTTTACGAATGCTAGCGGACGCTGGCGCTGATCCAGATTCGCTCTTGATCCTGGAAACCCATGAGAAGGTGGATTACAAAGAGCTGGGTCTTCCCACCCAGGGCATAGCCAAGGTCTTGCAGGTCGCTGGAGTGCTCAAATTTGAGGGAAAGCGCAAAATCGATTACCGCAAGCGCCGTAATGTCTGGGGCAGAGGCCCTCATTACCCCGTTCTGAGGGATCTACTACAAGAAAAATAGGCTGGAGTTTCGCCTGTCTTGCGGACTGCCTTTGTAATAGGGCTCTTAGTAGCGATTATCGTGCCAATTCTATTCAGCACAATTTTATAAGCATCTTTTCCTACCCGTAAAGCAGGGTTTGTGCGATGGAAAAGAGTCATTATGCCAATTCACGTCAACACCGGAAAGCAGGGGCCGGGTCGATGCATATTCCCGCATTTTCCCTCACTAAATGAATTATGCTCCCCATTTTTAGCCCCGACCTCTGCCCGGAAATAGACCGCTCTTTGGGAAACGTGCCGCCTTCTTTGCAGGGCCTCCGTCTTCCCTTTGGGCGGTCTTGCTTTTAGAGCTGTAAAGAGGTGAGAAGACGAGTATAATCTTTAGAGCGCTCATATTCGCCATCTGCTGTCTCGCTGTGATGCTTCCAGCAGATGGAATTGTAGAGATCAAGGAAGATTTCATCGGAAACGGCGAGTTTTCGTCCTTTACCAATCACGATCTGGCCAAAGACCGGGCCATCTGCAAGGGAGACCTGGCCTATGGCCGAAGTCTCTCTTTCTCCGGATCCAACTGCTCCATGTTCTCAGGCTTTGAGTTTGATGGCCTGGGAAGCTATCAGGTGGCCAGCCCAGAGCATCTCCTGAGGCTTTTTGAGCTAACCAACCTCAGCGCCCAGGCCGCCATCAACTATCGATCCGGCAGCCAGGAGGAGAAAGATGGCCTGCAGCAGATCTCCCCGGAATCGAGCAATACCCTATTCCAGGCTTCGGGCCGGGGCAAAGTCCGGGAGCTGGTGCTTTCAGCAGGACCAAAAGGCCGGCCGGTGGATCTCACCAGCACCTACCATGCCGGAATTTTCAAGATCAACAGCTCGGCGAGGTTCGAGGTTTAATTCTCGCAGAAAAGAGCTGCAACGGGCTTTTTGAAGCACAAGAATTTGGAGGTTTTTAGTACATGCCAAAGAAAGGATTCGGTTGCTGTGGTGATGAGCAGTCAGGTGAGCAGGCTTGCGAATGTCTCCCCCAGGCCCTGGAGGATCAGGTGACGCCCAACGGCGCCCGTCTTCTGGCCGTGGACAGGGAGAGGACGTACCGGACTGGAGACGGAAAGCTCTGGCTCTCTCGTGAGGACTACAAGGCCTGGTCTCGGGAGCTGGGCATGGAGGTAGATCCAATTATCTGGTTTACTCGCATGGGCCATCCCCTGCCGCCTGATGTCAAGGTATGAAGGCGAGGATTGGGCCGCCCAAAGACTACGAAGATATACGTGCCAAGGTAGCTGAGGCTTCAAAACTGATGGCAGGAGGCCTCTCAGAGGCCAAGGCTGCCAAGAAAGTTGGCCTGCCCAGATCCAGCCTTCAACGATATATCCAGAACGGCATGCCGAATCTTGGCCTGCCCAACCTGCCCAAATCTACCCTGCCCAAAGTTAAAACCTGCCCAGAGGACTGGGCAGGGGTAAACCGCAATGCTCCAACGTTGCCTGCCCAGAAATCTCAGCCGTCCCAGCGGGATGTTTCTGGGAAATTTCTGCCGGGAAACTTGGCAGGCTCTCTGATCGATAAACCGACACGCCAGGCCCGCGTGAAGTTCGAGGAGGCAACGCCCGAGGTTGCCAAGAAGCTCATTCGCATCTTTGAAGCACTGCCCGATAAAGAACCCGAGATGGTGCTGGCCTTTGCCCGGGAAATCTTGGATCGAGGCCTTGGCAAGCCCAAGCAGGTCGTGGACGTAAAAGAGTCCCGAGAGTATATCGAGTACAAGTACATAGAGGAGCTTATCCTTGCCGACCCCGAAGCCGTTCGACTCGCGGCTTCTCTTGCAGAACGCATGGAGAGCCACACCGGGCACATTTGCTCAGAGGCTTTCGGGCGGGAAGTGGAGGCTCTACCGCCACCTTCGTGAGCTGTCTTTTCTGCTCACCCAGGCCGTGGCCGGGCGCTGTCCCAGGCTGATCATCAGCATGCCACCAAGGCATGGCAAGTCTGCTCTGGTCAGCCACTGGTTGCCGGTGTGGTTTTTGGACCTTTTCCCGCAGTACAGAGTCATCCTGGCCAGCTACGAGTCCGATTATGCGGCGAGCTGGGGCCGCAAAGTTCGCAATACCATCCAGGAGCATCCGGGGGAGCTGCGAGTTGAGATCTCCGGCGACTCCTCGGCAGCCAATCGCTGGGATACCACAGAAGGCGGCGGGATGAATGCGGTGGGCACTCAGAGCGCTGTTACTGGAAAAGGCGCTCAAGTGCTCATTGTGGATGATCCCCACAAGGACCGGGAGCAGGCCGAGTCCCTGACAATGCGAGAGAAGGTCTGGGACTGGTGGACCGGGACGGCCCGAGAGCGCCTGGAGCCTATGCCTTGGGCGCCCTTCGGGGTCGTCATCGTCATGGCCACCCGCTGGCATGTGGACGACTTCACGGGCCGGCTGGTTGGCCGCAAGGTCGATGCCGAGGCAGGAGGCCAGAGTTACTCTCCTCCCTGGGTCGAATACCGGCTTCCCGCCCTGGCCGAGCTGCAGGATCCTCTGGGCCGGGAGCCGGGAGAGGCCCTCTGGCCGGAGAAGTATCCTCTGCCGTCTCTCTACGCCATCAAGGAGGATATCGGGCCGTATAATTGGCTCTCTGAGTACCAGCAGACGCCCATTCGCCGGGAGGGTGCCCTCTTCCGGCAGGAGTACTTCCGGCCGGTGGAAGTTGTCTAAAAAGCAAGGCATCATAAAGGAGGACCCAATCAAAAATGATTAATAGTTTTAAATCCTAATCTTGGGGTCACTGTAATTGGGGGATTTCTTTGGCTTCGGTTAAAGATGCTTTCTGCCTGAAAATGGCTTTTGCTGTGGCTCTAATCTGCTTGATAGGTCTGGCTTCTTCTCAGGCGACACAAGATCGGCTGTTATATGAAAAATATGGCTGGCAAATCTTTGGAAACGATTCCGATATAAATGTAAAACAAACAATGGAGGTTGTACTTGATGGTGTTTCACGTGGCGATATGATTCGAGCAACCGTAAAACATCAGTCACAGGATTCAGGCAATCCTGAGGTGGCTGTGATTTATGCTTCGGGTTACATAAAACTTAAGCAGAATGCAGATCCTAAGCCCTATCTACGCTTTGGCGGTTCGTTTGTCCTAGGTCCTGCATATAATGGCACAAATGACACCTCTGAAGCATATATGTATAATAACAGTCCTCAACTCGATCGCTTAGAGATAAATACCTCTCTGTTGCCTGAATCACCGTTGATCATGAAGGCTTTTGGCTCAAACCGCGATTTTGGAGTAGCTTATGAAATGCAAATGCCTACGCCTACGGATGAATTAACCAGTCTTCATGTAAATCAAACATATGTAGCCAACGAGAACATCACAATAAGCCAAATTTCCAGGCAAAAGCATGAGGGTTTCAAGATTGTGCAGTTCTCTTCTATGTTCATCAATGAAGGCGGGAAGTGCAGAAACGCTGCTAATTGCAGTAACATAACTGCAGCTCCAACTACTGATTGTCATGACAGCAATGCAGCTCGATATATGAGTGAGGCGCTTATAGAGAAGGCCTTCAAGAACCTGACTCTGCCGAGTTTTATATTCGATGATCCCGTGCCCATGACTGAATTGTGGCTGGATCTTCTACACACGGATAATGAGAGCTGGCAGGGCAATACTCCAAACTTGAGAATCCAGTTGGAAAGTCCGTACGATGGAGCCATTTTCGTTCCGCAGGGTTGGATTCAGAGAGATGATTGTCCTAGAAATGACAGTGTTGGGCTATGGATTCATGATGATGGAG
>Ga0351897_1080_pt1 | contig 20734 bp, 20 predicted proteins | sample BONcelHT113001C4_FD_206876 | JGI IMG/M metagenome (GOLD analysis project Ga0351897, IMG submission 206876) | Enriched cells from coal bed in the Powder River Basin, Montana, United States - BONCAT cells T11 rep1 HSBNCT.T11.300.1.C4 ... | reverse complement strand
ATTTGTGAGTATCTCCTTTTCATGTACCAGGAGTCTGTCGGACTTAGGGTAAATCTGCTGCAAATCCTGTCTGGACGGTCCATCTTCCGCTGCTTTTTTGGGCAATAGAACAACTATTGCCCTGCAAAATCAACAAAATCTGTCCTCGTCCTGCCGAATTTTTGCTTCGATTTCCTAAGGCCGACAGACTCCCAGCGGAAAGTGCCCGAATACTTATTTCGAGAATATTGAGTTCCGTACCGTTTTGACGGATTTGCGGCGGCAGACCATCCAGTACCGAGGATCATGGAGAACAGGATTTCTTCCGACAAAAAAGAATTTGCACCCTCTCTCTAACCCGGTAAGTTGTACTTTTTCTGCAACAGGTTGGCAACACCAACGGCGTCGTCCAGGTCGAAAATCGGCACACCGAGATTCCAGTCTGCGTCGCTTACCAAAGCGATTAACTCGTCTGGGTTGCACAACAGCTCCGTGGAGTGGGCCTTACGGTATATCTCGATTTTTGGCTTGGCGGACCTCTTGTAACCTTCAGTGAGGATAATATCCATATCCAGGATGAATTCCGCTATCTGGTCAAGGCTCATCTCCTGTTGCATTTTCTTGATCACGGCAACTTTGGATGGAGATGATATTATCACTGCATCCGCTCCGGCCTGGGCGTGACGCCACGTGTCCTTGCCGGGTTTGTCGATATCAAAGCCATGTACATCATGCTTGATAGTTCCGACTTTTATATTTCTGTTCTTTAACTCCTTGATGAGTTTTTCCAGATAGGTGGTTTTGCCGGCGTTTGACTTTCCCACGAATGTCACTATCGGCGGTTTCTCCATAAAATTCCTCCGGTTGTTTTTGCTCGAAGTTGAATACTCTCTACACATACTCTTACGAATCTAATCTGCCGTTCGTTGATTTTAAAATAATCGGAATACGATACTTTTTCATCGAATTAAATGGTGTAACCTACGTAAGGTGTGTTTCCCGTTCTCACTGCCATCATCCTCCGAGACAATAGAGTGGGGGCAGCAGAGCTGCCGTGACTTTTTCGCCTGTCTGAAGGGGACCGTGCTCGGCGGGTATGTCGATCAGGGCATTGCAAGCGACCATGGATTTCAGTGCGCCTGGGCTCTGTATCCCCGCCGGTATCGCGTGATAGGCCCCATCTTTCCAGGTGACTATGGCCCTCAGAAGGCGACGCTGACTGCTTTTCTTCCTGAATGGCTCTTCCATCACAGCGCTGACCTCCGGCAGATTTACGGATCTTTTCCCGGCCATGGCCCGGAGAATGGGTCTCACCAGCATGATAAAGGTAATCATTGCCGCCGATGGGTTACCGGAAAGTCCGACAATCAATTTCCCATCCTTTTCGCCGCAGACCGCGGGAGTTCCCGGTTTCATCCCGACTTTCCAGAAGAGAGTGTTGGCACCGCTCAAAACAATGGCCTCCTTGACCAGGTCCTTTCCTCCTACGGAAGCCCCGCCCGTGGTGATAATCATGTCGTATTCCGCCATGGCGCTTGTGATTGCAGCAGCAATGGCGATTTTCTCGTCCGGAATTGCTCCGATCGGGAAGGCAATCCCGCCTGACTCCTTGACCTGGGCGGAGAGGGTATAGAGATTACTGTTGTATATCTTTCCTGGTCTCAGTGGCTCGCCCAGGTCCAACAATTCATCTCCTGTGGAAAGTACAGCCACCCTGGGCTTTTTAAACACCTTGACTCTCTGCAATCCCAGGGATGCCAGCAGTCCCACCGCGGCAGGCGTGATATTTGTACCTTTTTCCAGAGCCTTTTCTCCGCGGGCGATATCCTCTCCTTGTGGAACGACATTCTCACCGGCCCGAAGAGGAGTGCGAATTGCTATTGTGTCTCCATCACGACGGATAGCCTCGAATTTGATTACCGCGTTGCTTCCCACCGGCAGGGGGGCTCCGGTCGTTACGGCTGTGGTTTCACCCGCCAGCAGAGGTTTCATCGGCACCTCGCCGGCATAGATGGTCTGGGTAACCCGGAGGGTAACGGGGTTCTCTTCATCTGCTCGGGCGGTGTCAACTGCACGCAGCGCATATCCGTCCAGGGGTGACCTGCAGAAAGGGGGCAAAGGAAATTCGGCCACAATGTCTTCGGCAAGAATCCTTTCAAAAGAGTCCGAAATGCATATTTCTTCTATTCCTACCGTTGATGCGTATCCCTGAAAAATTGCCAGCGCTTTTTCCATCGATATGGATTGCAGCATTCCCTGTATCTCCGTACTTGGTTTAGGTTAATCTCCACATGGTGACCGGCTGTACAGACAGCCTGAATTTATAGTTTTCACTACCGAAAATACCTCTCCTTCTCCTGCGTATTATCTTCATCCCTGAACAAGAAGTAGTCTTCAGGGGTATTGATATTTCTGAACGAAAGAAAGACGGGGTCGATTTTCCTAACTTCTTCCCTGGCGATAACGGTCGTCATCAGGCGGCTACAGCAAGAAACTATCTTTCTGTTGCCCCGTGACAATGCTTCTTCCATAACCGTAAGGGCTCCTTTTCCGTAGATGGCATGGAGTGGTTCCAACCCACTTTCACTCTCCGGAATGACGACATCCTGGCCGTTAATTTTCGCTATGAGATGCCGAATCAGTACTTCGTTAAGATGTGGCATGTCGCAGGCGACCGCGAAAATATAGGGTGTTTTGCTGTTGCTGAGTCCGGCATGAATGCCTGCCAGCGACCCCATGCCCGGAAAAATGTCCGGCATCGCGGAGCAGGGCAGGAAACGGTACAAATCGGGGGTATTAGTGACAAGAATTACGTCCCGAAATATCGCTGACATCTGCCGGTTGATCCGCTCGATGAACAATTCCCCACGATAAGGCAGAAGGGCCTTGTTACTTTTCATCCTGCTGGAATTTCCTCCCGCCAGGATAACGGCGCTCACACTCGCCGTCATATCTGAAATTGTTTTTGGACTGTCCATGATTCTCGCACCTCGAAAGGGGGTGTGCGCTGAAAGAAAGGGCGGCCATAAAGGCCCCCCTGACCGGAAATGAACCTTACGCGTTATATTCTTAAAAAAGGCTTATTCAGCGGAAGCGATCGGCTGGGCAGCTTTGTAGTGAGAAACATGCTTGGGCCGCTGGAACAGCATGGTAACAACGAAACCGGCGATCAGCAGACCGGCTGCGATGTAGAGCGACTGCTGCTTGTCGAATTTGGCGAAGGCGAGGCCTCCGGCAACACCGGCTGCGCCCCATGCGGTAAGAACGAAACCGTACACTTTACCGATGTAGGTAGGACCAAAGGAGTCGGCCGCAAAAGCCGGCATGACTGCAAAACCGCCGCCGAGGCAGGCCAGCAGATAGCAGGCGATGACGGTGAAAATCAGAACACTGTTAACCTGCGGCAGGTAGAAGTAAAGTGCCGCCTGGGTGGCAAACATGGTCAGGAAGACATTCTTGCGGCCGATCTTATCGGATACCGCGGCCCAGAAGAGGCGGCCAAGGCCGTTGAAGATCGATGCTGTTGCCAGTACGCCACCGCCGAGGACTGCAAGCTCCGCAGGGTCGGTGATGCCTTTGGCGGCGCTGATTACTTCCTGAGCCATGGGGGAAAGTTTGGAAAGAAGACCCATACCAGCGCTTACGTTGAGGAACAGCATGCCCCAGATCATGTACCACTGGGGAGTTTTCTTTGCTTCTTCCCAGCTGAAGGAGTCAGCAGCGGAAACGGTTTTAGCGGACGGAGTAAAGCCGTCCGGGAGCCAGCCTGCCGGAGGATTGCGCAGCACCATGGCGGCCAGAACGTTGGCTACCAGGTAGATCACGCCAAGGATGAAAAAGGCATTGACAACGCCGACATTTACGATCAGGCTTGGTACGATTTTACCGATGAAGAAAGCACCAAGACCAAAACCCATGACCGACATGCCGGTAATGAGACCGCGATGATCAGGGAACCAGCGGATCAGAGTTGCGATGGGCACTACGTAGGCCAGACCGTTACCAACACCGCCGATAACGCCGTAGCCGAGGTAGAGGAACCAGATGTTCCCTGAGTTGAGGGCCAAACCGCCCAAAAGGACACCGATTCCGTAGAGCACGACGCCAAGGGTACAGACGAATTTAGGGCCCTTTTTGTCGACCAGAATTCCGCCGAAAGCAGCGGAAAGACCGATCATACCGATGATGATCATGAAGGTCGTCGCCACGGCGCCTTTTTCCCATCCGGTTGCGGCAATGACGGGCTTGACAAACACCGACCAGGCGTAGACTGTGCCAAGCACGGTCATGATCACGATCCCCGCGGCAGCAATCAGCCACCGTTTCGACATAAGTTTCTCGTTACTCATTATTACTCCCCCTAATGTGCATCTAATTTATTGCAAAACGTAAGCAGAGCTTTTGTGGATCCGGGCGCATTTCGCGCCCGGAACTTCTTTGCTGGTATTACATTATTTTTTCAATCTGTACCGCTGCAACTTTGTATTCACCGGTCTTGCTGATCGGGTCAAATGCGTTTACGGTCAGTTCATTGGTGGGAGTTTCCTTGTAGTGGAAACTCATCCAGATCATCCCCGACATGACCTTGTCGGTAACATTCACCTTGGTCTGGACGCTGCCGCGACGGGAGGTCACCTGTACCTTGTCACCCGTGCACACGCCGAGGGTAACGGCGTCCGCGGGATGAATCATGGCCATTTCTTCCGGCCGGTGTGCTTCCAGGGCGGATGAATAGCGTGTGGTAACGTTGTAGTGATACAGGATACGACCGGTGGAGAGGAGAAACGGATATTCCTCGCACGGCATTTCCGCGGGTGGTGTATGCTCGATGCCTTTGAACAGACCTTTTCCGCGCGCGAAACTCTTGGTGTGGAGGATCGGCGTACCCGGATGGTCGAGGGTCGGACACGGCCACTGCAGACCGGTATGCTCTATCCGCTCGTAGTTGATGCCGCCATAGGTCGGTGTTAGTGAAGCCATCTCATTGAAGATCTGCTCCGGATAGGCATAATCCATTGCATATCCCATCCGTTTTGAGATCTCGCAGATGATCCACCAGTCAGGCCTGCTGTCGCCGATGGGCTCGATAGCCTTTCTGACCCTCTGCACCCGTCGCTCGGAACTGGAGAAGGTGCCGTCTTTTTCCGCGAAGCTGGCACCGGGGAGAATAACATCGGCCAACTTGGCGGTCTCGGACATGAAAAGTTCCTGCACCACCACAAAGTCCATCTTTTTGAAGGCCTTTTTGATGTGGTTGGCGTCCGGGTCGGTCATGACCGGGTCTTCGCCCAGGACGTACATTGCCTTCAGGTTGCCTTCCACCGCTGCGTCCATCATATCCGGGATGGTAAGGCCGGGCTTATTGGAGAGCTTGACCCCCCAGGCTTTTTCAAACTTGGCCTGTGCCTCCGGATTCGCCACCTTCTGGTATCCGGGGTAATCGCCGGGCAGCGCGCCCATGTCGCAGGCGCCCTGCACGTTGTTCTGGCCGCGTTGCGGGTTGACGCCGCAGCCTTCCTTGCCCAGATGACCGGTGAGCATGGCGATGTTTGCGGTGCTCATGACGTTGTCCACGCCGCAGATATGCTCGGTGATACCCAGGGTATAGCAGAGCATCGCCTTGGCTGTCGTCGCATAGAGACGAGCTGCGTCATAGAGCAGTTTTTCAGGAACGCCCGTCATTTCGGAAACCCGAGCCGGCGTATACGTCTCAACGGTGGCTTTCAACGCTTCAAAGCCCTCGGTCCGCTCTTCGATGAACGTCTTGTCGTGCAGATCTTCCTTGATGATGATGTGCATCAGGCCGTTAAGGAGCGGGATATCGGTACCGGGTCTGTGCTGCAACCAGATGTCGGCCTTTTCAGCGAGTTCGATGCGGCGAGGGTCGGCCACGATCAGCTTGGTGCCGTTCAGGAGCGACGACATTATTTTGGCGCCCGCCATGGGATGTGCTTCAGTGGGGTTTGAACCGATGACGAAAAACAGGTCGGTATTAAGATAGTCGGCAAATGAGTTGGTCATTGCGCCGCTGCCAAAGCTTGTAGCCAGACCGGCTACAGTAGGAGCGTGTCAAGTTCGGGCGCAGTGGTCGACATTGTTGGTGCCGATCCCCGCGCGTATGAATTTTTGCATGACATAGTTGTCTTCGTTGGTGCAGCGGGCGGAGGAAAGCGCCGCGATGGAGTCGCTGCCGTACTTGCTCTTGATCATGCTGAATTTGCTCGCCACCAGGTCCAGCGCCTCGTCCCAGGAGGATTCGACAAACTCGCCGTTTTTCTTGATCAGGGGTGTGGTAATGCGTTGCGGGCTGTGGACATAATCAACCCCGAAGCGTCCCTTGACGCACAGGTCCCGCCCGTTTGTCGGGCTGGCTGCGTTCGAGGTAACACCGATTACTTTGCCACCGTGAACATTGAGGTCAAAGTTGCAGCCGACGCCGCAGAACGGGCAGGTGGTGCGAACCTTCTGAATTTCCCACTTTCTTGCCTTGCCGGTCATAGCCTTTTCGGTCAGGGCGCCGGTGGGGCACACCGCGACACAGGTGCCGCAGGAGACGCACACCGAGTCGGCAAGAGGCTTGTCCATAGCGGTCGAAACCTTGGTCCTGAAACCGCGGTAGGCAAAGTCTATCACGGCCCGCCCCTGCTTCTCCTCGCAGGCCCTCAAACACTTGCCGCACAGGATACATTTGTTCATGTTCCGGACAATGAAGAGATTGTCGTCTTCGATGTTGTATTTGTGTTTCTCTCCGCCGAATGCACCGGGCTTTACATTGTAGAAATAGGCGTAGTCCTGCAGTTTGCAGTCACCGGCCTGGTGGCAGGTAAGGCAGTCTTCCGGGTGGTTTTCCAGTATCAGTTCCAGGATGGTTTTCCTGGCTTCAATTACGGCCGGGGAAGCGGTTTCGACCACCATTCCCTCAACGGCCTCGGTTACGCATGAAGCAGGCATGTTGCGTGCGCCCTTGATATCCACCACGCAGAGGCGGCAGGCGCCAGGTTTGCTGAGTTCCGGGTCGTGGCAAAGGGTCGGGACGAATGATCCCGCCTTCCACGCGGCTTCCAGGACTGTTGTCCCTTTGGGGACGTTCACCTGCTTGCCGTCTACGGTCAGAGTGACAGTAGGCATAGATGTTTCCTCCTTTAGAATAGTCTTTGAGAATTGAAAATCTGCAACCGCATATTGCTTAATTATTACGCTTTGATAATGGCGTTGAATTTACACGTGGGCACGCAGGCGCCGCACTTGATGCAGGCTTTGCCGTCGATCACGTGGGCCTGCTTCTTCTCGCCCTTGATTGCGCCAACCGGACAGGCCTTGATACAGAGCCCGCAACCAATACACTTGTCCTTCACAACACAGAAGGTCAGAAGTTCAGGACATACGCCGGCAGGACAACGCTTGTCGACAATGTGAGCTTCGTACTCGTCACGGAAATAGCGCAGGGTGGTAAGTACCGGGTTCGGCGCAGTCTGTCCGAGGGCGCACAGCGCCGAACCCGGTACTTACCACCCTGCGCTATTTCCGTGACGAGTACGAAGCTCACATTGTCGACAAGCGTAGTCCTGCAGTTTGCAGTCACCGGCCTGGTGGCAGGTAAGGCAGTCTTCCGGGTGGTTTTCCAGTATCAGTTCCAGGATGGTTTTCCTGGCTTCAATTACGGCCGGGGAAGCGGTTTCGACCACCATTCCCTCAACGGCCTCGGTTACGCATGAAGCAGGCATGTTGCGTGCGCCCTTGATATCCACCACGCAGAGGCGGCAGGCGCCAGGTTTGCTGAGTTCCGGGTCGTGGCAAAGGGTCGGGACGAATGATCCCGCCTTCCACGCGGCTTCCAGGACTGTTGTCCCTTTGGGGACGTTCACCTGCTTGCCGTCTACGGTCAGAGTGACAGTAGGCATAGATGTTTCCTCCTTTAGAATAGTCTTTGAGAATTGAAAATCTGCAACCGCATATTGCTTAATTATTACGCTTTGATAATGGCGTTGAATTTACACGTGGGCACGCAGGCGCCGCACTTGATGCAGGCTTTGCCGTCGATCACGTGGGCCTGCTTCTTCTCGCCCTTGATTGCGCCAACCGGACAGGCCTTGATACAGAGCCCGCAACCAATACACTTGTCCTTCACAACACAGAAGGTCAGAAGTTCAGGACATACGCCGGCAGGACAACGCTTGTCGACAATGTGAGCTTCGTACTCGTCACGGAAATAGCGCAGGGTGGTAAGTACCGGGTTCGGCGCAGTCTGTCCGAGGGCGCACAGCGCCGAGCTCTTGATGACCTTGGCCAAACGCTCCAGGGTCTCGATGTCTTCCGGAACACCAGCGCCGACACAGATGCGCTCGAGGATCTCCAGGAGACGCTTCGTGCCTTCGCGACAGGGGGTACACTTGCCGCAGGACTCCAGCTGGGTGAAGTTGAGAAAGAATTTCGCAACGTCCACCATGCAGGTTTCCTCGTCCATGAACACCAGGCCGCCGGAGCCCATCATTGCCCCTGCGCCGATCAGCGAGTCGTAGTCGATTGGCAGGTCGAGCTTTTCGTTGGGGAGACAGCCGCCCGAAGGACCGCCGCTCTGTACCGCCTTGAACTTCTTGCCGCCCAGGACGCCGCCGGCGATGTCGTTGAGGATCTCGCCCATCGTGATGCCCATGGGAACTTCGCACAGACCGGTGTTGTTGATCTTGCCGGTCAGACAGAAGACCTTGCTCCCCTTGCTCTTCTCGGTACCCATGGCGGCGTACCAATCTCCACCGTTTCTGACGATGAAGGGAATGTTGGCAAAGGTCTCAACATTGTTCAGGCAGGTCGGTTTCTGCCACAGGCCCTTGTGCGCCGGGAAAGGAGGACGTACCCGCGGCATGCCGCGCTTCCCTTCGATGGAGTTCAGTAGCGCGGTCTCTTCGCCGCAGACGAATGCGCCCGCGCCGGCCTTGATCCTCACCGTGAAGTTGAAGCCGCTGCCGAGGATGTTCTCGCCCATCAGGCCCATTTCTTCGGCCTTTTCGATCGCCAGGTTGAGACGCTTGATGGCCAGCGGATATTCGGCGCGGCAGTAGATGATCCCTTCGTCGGCGCCGATGGCGTAGCCGGCGACCATCATCCCTTCCAGGACCGCGTGCGGGTCGCCTTCCAGGACGCTGCGGTCCATGAATGCGCCGGGATCGCCCTCGTCGGCATTACAGACGATGTATTTCTTGCTCCCCGCGGCATCGTGCACGAACTGCCATTTGGTGCCGGTGGGGAAACCGCCGCCCCCACGTCCCCTGAGGCCGGATTTCTTCACTTCGTTGATGATGTCGAGACGCTCCATGGAAATGGCCTTCTCGATTGCCGCGTAGCCGCCGGTGGCAATGTAGTCTTCGATGCTCTCCGGGTTGGTGCGGCCCAGGCGTGAGGTAACGGAACGGATCTGTTTCGCGTAGTAGCCGGACTTGTCCATGACCGGAATCCCCTCGTAGGGAGTTGCGTCACCGGGGATCTGAATCTGGGCCATCTCCGTGACAGGCGTCTTGGCGACCAGGTGACCATCGATCAGCTTGGACACGCTTTCCGGAAACACGCCGCCGTAAATAACACTGGACTGGCCGGGCAGAGAAATTTCGACCACCGGCTCGGCAAAACACATACCGATACAGCTGGTGAAATCTATGTCAACATCAAGACCTTTATTGGCCACTTCGCTCTTGATGGTCTCCATAACCTTGTTACCGCCCGCGGCAATGCCGCAGGTGCCGAGCCCAACGACAACCCTGGCCCGATTCTGTTTCCCTTTATAGCTCTCCTCAATCCCGGAGCGCATTTGCTGTAAATTGCTCATTATTTGCCACCCTCCCTATTCATATTGTTCCAGGATTTTTTTCATATCACTTGGTACCAGCCGGCCATGGGTATCGTCGTTGATCATGATACACGGCGCCAGGCCGCAGGCACCGATACAGGCCACGGATTCCAGGGTGTAACGCAGGTCTTCCGTGGTTCCGCCATTCACCACACCCAGTTCGTCCTGGAGTGCAGTGAAGATCTTGGAGCCGCCCAACACGTGGCAGGCAGTTCCGAGACAGACCCGGATGATGTTGCGTCCCCGCGGCTTCAGGTGAAACTGGGCGTAGAACGTAACAACCCCGAATACCTCGCTGAACGGGATGCTCAGTTCCTGCGAAATCTTTTCCAGCACGTCCGACGGCAGGTAGCCGAAAATCTCCTGCGCCCCCTGCAGTACCGGGATCAGGCCACCTTCGTAATCGCGGTAGTGACCCAGTAGTTCCATTAACTCTACATCCTGTGGCGAATCGACATGTTCGCCGGTACACTTGCATACTGCCATGATTCCCTCCTCTTCTTTGATGTTAGTACTACGGTCGCCATCTTGAAATTGCGAATGGCGACCATTCCTGTCTTACTCGGAAACGAGGATAGTGATTCCGGCAAGGAGATCGAGTGACTGCGGGGTTGTGTGCTCCGGTATGCCGCATGCGTGGATATCCGGATCGGCATATCCAAGAGGTGAAATACCCTGTTTCCCGATAAAAAAATGTATGTGACAGAGCTTTTGCGCTATCTTTTCGCTGACAGCAGGCACAAAAAAACCCGCACCAATACCGAAAAAATCATCGGTATCAATACGGGTTTCGTTGAGTCCGCCTGCAGCAGAGGTCGAAATAAGCGCTTGATTGCGTGAAATTATTAATAAATACTACAAAAATTTAGTCTGCTGAACCCTCGCCCCTCAATAAAGACTTCTTCTTCAATTAATCATTTACCCTATAACTTCTTGGGCCAGCTTTGAATCTTTCATGAAAAAACAAGACGCTATATACCATACGATATAACCATTTGCAAGTAAGATATTGCCCGCAAATGTGGTAATGCAGTGATAGTTGGAATAATGACATGCGAGTAAATATCCCTTGAGCAATGAGCGGGAGTGCGAGCGTCAGGTGGAAAGGGGTTGGAGTGTTGAGATGAGTGATACCATTCCAAGCCGATCATTTACTCGGCGCCATCATAGAAGTGGACGGAAAACGGTTTGCGAGGTGCTCCCATGGTGGGGTGCGATGCAGTGGGATGACCCAGTATTACCGGCGCCACCAGTTCGTAGCCCTTCGGTATGCCGAATTCGACTTTCTGTTCTTTGGTCGCGAAGATGTTGTGGGCAAAACCTATCCAGCAGGCGCCCATGCCTGATTCTTCTGCAAGCAGATGCAGGTTGTAGGCAACCATGCTGCAGTCATACACATGCCAGTAGGATTCCGAATTCCCATAGATAATGACAAGCGCCGGCGCATTGTAAAAGATGTTGTATTCAGGGTCCCGTAGTGCTTTTTCATACTGCTGCAGGTGGGGTTTTTCCGCGAGCCTTGCGAGCCAGTCGCTTTTGGCGGCGTCCGAATAATTTTTCATCAGCGCCCTGTCCGTGATGACGACGAATCTCCATGGCTGGTTGTTGGAGCCGTTCGGAACCCACACCGCGGCATTGATCAGGTCTGTGAGCCTTTCCCGCGAAAGTGATTCGCCGGTATAACTCCGGCAGCTACGACGATTCATTATGAGGATAGTAAGTGTATTCATGCGTTTATAAGCCCTTCCGCATATCTCTTTCATGCCGTTTCCGGCTACCTGTGACGTCTGAAGCGTGATGAGGGAGCTTGACGAAAAGGAGAGATGATACCTGGATGCGTCCGCAGTCAGTTCCCGTATACATTGCTCAGGGTATAGGTCAGGCATTTAGTGCATTGCCATTTGTATTGGCCCAAATGGTCATAGCAGAACCACGAACCGCATTTCGAACATTTCTTGTTCAGGTAGTACTCGGTTTCTATCTCTTTATTGCATGTAGTGCAGTGTTCTCTCGACATGTTGGTGTCCCTTCTTGGTTCAAGTGGAAAAAATAATCCCGCACCACGACACTACCGCGATATGCGGAATCGATGCGGGATTCGTTGCGTGGGCCCGTGCAGGAGACGGTATATGCGCGTAAATCTAGATGGTTCTAGTAATGAAAGTAACGAGAATATCTTGAAATAGCGCGGACGGAACAAGTTGCCGCGGCAAGGATGCTGGTTGTGGTGAAGATGCCATGATGAGGAACCCTGCTTCCTCGATCTTCTCTATTTTAAGGTTTCGGTCTTTTCTATATAGCTGACCCCTCCTTCCTTAAAAGAAATGACGATTTTTCCCGAAAAATTTTCTGGAACAATGTTCAGTTCGTGCAAAGTGTCCGAGACCATCTTTTTCCAGACTGAATTCGGAACCTTCATATCTGTAACGACTTGCCTTCGCATGTAAATACCCGCTAAAGATGGTTTATTTTCCTACATGTAGACCGAAACTTTTCCCTTGAAGCGAATGGTCGCTATGACGGGAGAGTGAAAAGCAAGAACTGGAAAAGGTGTGAAACTCGAAAATATGCTGAAAGACGTTTCGGGATTTTGTGGGATATCCGTCCCGTTCGTTACCATGCTGTTTTTTGTTTCGTTATGTACATTACTAAATAACGAACTGCAATACAATAGATTTTTTCCTTAGCATATCCGGACTACTCGGTCCTGGCGGTAACTGCGCTGCTCTTCGGCATGATGCGTTTCCTGATAGCCGACAGTCGGATTGAACAGGATATATCGTCGCATCCGCAGTTCGGATAACTGGCTGGTTGTGGTCAGCATGAATATCGACGGACTGGGTGACGGCAAACTTGAGGGAGTTAAATGTGCCGTGAATTAAAGCTTTTAAGGCAATGGGGGAGGGCTTTGGGTGAAGCTGTGTGTCTTCTTCGGCAGCACGATCATCGGGTTGGTGGTGATCACCGGTCTGGACCGAAACTGTCACTTTAGACGATTACGTGAACCGCTGAAACCGGCAAGTCCGGTTGGTCTCCATATCAATCGGTCCCCAGGATAACGCTTGCCGCATTAAACATGGCGAAAACCCGGTCACCTTCTTTAAGTGCAAGACTTTCAGCGCAGGCATTGGGGATAATAGCACTTATCATATTTCCGCCGGACAACTCAACAATCACATCAGTGGTAACAATATTTCTAACGAGATTGGTTATATTTCCCGGCAACCTATTGCTGATACTGACTTTTATGTCTCCGTCGCCGGAGCCGATAATGACAGAATTTGCCTTGATAATGGCATAAGCGTAACTTCCTTCGTGCATAGTAAGATTCTCAACACTCTCATTGGTAATTATCGCGATAATTCTGCCGCCACCCTGCACTGCCATGGTCACTTCTGATTTGGTCTCTCCCTTTACAATTTTTACAACTTTGCCTATAAAAGAATTTCTGGTACTAACTTTCGTGGAAACTTTTTCAAAAAATCTATAAAGATTATTCACATCAACATCAAGCATCTTATCTTCAAGGTTTGTAAGAAACTTATCGTGCTCTCTTTGTATGAGCCGGTATTTTCTTACGAGTTCTTTGCCCTCAGCCGTAAGAATGGTCCCTCCTCCTGATTTCCCTCCGGCCGTGCGAATAAAAAGTGGTTTCTCGGAAAGTTTGTTCATGGCATTGATTGAATCCCATGCTGTTTTGTAACTTACGCCGACGAGTTTGGCTGCCTTGTTTATGGATCCGCATTCATCGATGTTTTCCAGGAGGGCTATTCTGTCGTTCCCCAGAAAGTCCATATCGGTTTTTTTGAATGACAGTGTTCCGGACACCTCAATCTGCTTTTTTGATGTTTTCATAAAAAGTTGGAGTACTCCTTTCTCAAGCTCAGATACTTTAATCTGGAAATAATTAGTGTGTGTAATTTCATGCCTGCTTCACTGGCCGGTTTTGCCCAGAATACTACTGTTATTTATACAGTACCAGACTTTCTTCCGTAATGGTACTGATGGCTGATTTGCCTGGCCAAGTCCTATCTTCATCGCCACATCCTCACCATTGGTTGGGGGTGATGTCCAGGTGTCGCGACTAACCCCACAGTGGCAAGCAAGCAGCGGCGTAAAAAGAAATATTAGTATTTGACGCCCCAGATGCAGTTGGTATATATTTCTTGGCAATTGTTATGATTAATGCTCGGCAAATTACTTCATTAATTGTAAACAATAACAATCCTATTTGCCGGGTATGCGCCCATTTCGTCCTCTGCACAGCAGACGCACCGAAACCCGCACCGATTACGACAACAGTCGCTAGTGGTGCGGGTTTTTTTGTTTCCGGCAGCATTTCCGCAAGAATCGATCAGGAATAATCAGAGCATCAATCAAGGAGAAGAAGATGCGAAAAATATATCTGGATAATAACGCCACGACGCCGGTCCATGCTGAGGTGCTTCATGCCATGCTCCCGTTCTTCCGTGAGGACTTCGGCAACCCGTCCTCCGCCCATTGGGCCGGGAGCAATGTAAAAAAAGCCGTGAACAGGGCCAGGGAGCAGGTTGCAGCTCTCGTCAACTGTTCCCCGTCGGAGGTTCTCTTTACATCAGGTGGAAGTGAATCCGTAAACATGGCAATAAAGGGAATCGTGGCTTCACGGCGGAAAGACGGTTTCCACCTTATCAGCACCATGGTTGAACATCCGGCCGTCTTCAACAGCTGCAGGTCTCTGGAACGTGATGGGTTTAAGACAACCTTCCTCGGCGTGGATCGCGAAGGAATGATCAATCCGGACGATCTTGAAACCGCCATCACTGACAATACGGTCCTGATCTCCGCCATGTACGCCAACAATGAAACCGGCGTCATCTTTCCCATTCGGGAACTCGGCACGATTGCCGCAAAAAAAGGAATCTGTTTTATCTGTGATACTGTGCAGGCGATTGGCAAGCTCCCGATAAAATTCAGGGACCTTCCAGTGGATGCTTTAACTATATCGGGGCACAAACTCCATGCCCCCAAGGGAATCGGCGCACTGATCGTCAGGAGTAGCCTCCGCGTCCAGCCACTTATCCACGGTGGACCCCAGGAACGCAACCGGCGCGCCGGAACTGAGAATGTACCAGGGATAGTAGGGCTTGGAATGGCGTGTGAAATGGCGCAAATTGATCTGGAGTATGAAGCGGCTCGAATACGGTCTCTTCGTGATTCCCTTGAGAAGGGTATCCTGGCGACGATTCCGGACGTGAAGGTAAATGGTCATCCCGAAAAGAGGCTCCCGAATACACTCAACATTTCTTTCAAGGGGGTTTTTGTGGAGGACCTTCTGGCGGAACTCGACCGGAATGGGGTGGCTGTTTCCGCAGGTTCGGCATGCTCGGCGGAGAGTCGTGACGTGTCGCGGGTTTTGACTGCAATGGGCCTGGATGCCACAACGGCTCGCAGCACCATCCGGTTTTCCCTCGGCAGGGAAAACACACGGGAAGATATTGACTTCGTGCTCACTCTCCTCCCGCCGCTGATCGAAAGACTCAGGAAAGAACGGAGCGTCCATTCTGTGTAGGTATAACATGCGTGGTTATGTAGTTGTACTATGAGTTCAGAATGAGATTTGACGTTTATATGGGACGTAAACTTACCCTGTAATGAGACAGGGTAAAAGTAGAGCTTTCTGATAAAAAGGAGACAGTTGGTTCAAATGCATATCCGCTCTTCCCAGTGCCCAGAACCATCCCCGCTGGGGAACTAAAATTAAGATGGCCGATTTCGTAATGAAATCGGCCATTTATTTTTTTATCTACACAACTTTCTGGAGTTGTCTTACAATTATATTCTGTTATATCGGAATGTTAGAAGTTTTGTAGCGTATCAGATGGTCCGTGGCGTTGTCTGCAAAAACTTCATCGCTTTACATCCCTTCATTCGCGTAACTGTTAGTGCAGCTAATCAATGCTTTCATGGACATGGAGCCACTCTCAACATTGTCAGCTGGCTTTAGCTGCCTTAGTTGGTACTAGGTGAACCTCAAGCTTGCAGCCGACCGCCTGGGCATATTTTTTCAATGTTGCAATTGTCGGTGAGTGCCTCTGATCCGACAGGGCCGTTTCCAGTCGCGTCACTGCTGGCGGCTTCGTCCCCATCTTTTCCGCCACCTCTGCCTGGGTCAGGCCAGCCTTCTGCCGGGCGAGCAAGAGTTCTCGCAACAGGGTGAATTCCATTTCCAGTTCATCATAGGTCGCCTTGAATTCCGGCTCCCGTTTCCATTCATCCACCATCTGGCGGTGCGTTTTCATGGGTGCTTTTCTGGTCATTTTTCTGATACCTCCTTCTGTCGGCGACGGGCAATATCAAGCTCCCGCTTTGGCGTTTCCTGCCTCTTCTTGATGAACGAGTGGAGCATGATGATCTTCTTGCCCACCTTTATGCAATAGAACACCCGTGCAATTCCCTCTCGTCCCCTCGGCTGGAGCTCGAACAACCCTTCTCCCATTGCCCGTGAATGGGGCATACGGAGACCGAGGCCAAACTTCTTCAAGCAGTTCGGTCAGCCGGGTATAGGATGCTCGAATGTCGGCCGGCAAGGCATCGATTTCGAGCCGTACCTCTTCACTGTAGTAATCGATGGTCCAAGGCATAATTGCCTCATAACATATTTGTTATGTTTATTCAAGATGCAAGAACGGAAGAATTCATCCTCACCATCAGATATTCCGTTCGAGGATGGTTTCTCTTGACCGGATTCAGCAGAAAACCAAATTGATAGGAGAAAAAGTTTTGCTGAGCGTCCCGCCCGGGGACCAAAAAATCAGGGGTTAGTTCACAAGCTAGCCCCCTTTTTTCCAGGTCGTGTAGCGAGCAAAGTTCTCCTTATGTTAACGCCGGTATAACCATCCCTTTACCTCCCTGCGGAATTAAAAACAGACTCCCACACCACGGCCACATACGGAACCTGTCAATAACTTTAAGACACTTACCATGCGAATTTAGTGTAGCGAATTTTAGCTCTCCGCCGGCTTAGGGGGGGATCCACCCAGCTTCCGGCAATGGTTTATATAAGGGCATTTTCTTTAGCTTGACCGCTCTAAATTGACCCGGAAGTTGCCCTTCCTCTTCTCATGTAATTTATTCACCTCTGTCCAGGTTTCGGCACAGGTGGTCGAGAAACCGTACGGTAATCAACCGGTGGACAATGGCCTGGGTAGAGCGGTATAACCGGCTCCGGAGCCGGGACGGTCCCGGGCCGCCCAGCAGAAGTGGGCAATAGTCGGCAACCTGGACGCCCAGTTCCACCCCGTCCGGTAGGGGGGAAACGGTAAAGGTGAGCATGCCCCGGCCGCATTCTCTTTCCTGTACCAGCAATCCGCCCTGGATGCGGAGTGCTACGGAACGGCTTGCGCCGTCCCGGGAACTTTCCGGGGGAGCGAACAGCAGGAGCGGACGGTGCAGCCCCGCCAGCCTGAATGCTATCCCGCCTGCGGCCGTGACCGGACGAACGAGAGAGAGGGTGCAGCGGCGCAGAAAAACGAAATACCTCTCCAGCATCTGCTCCGGCGTTGGAAGTGCAACGCCTGCAGGGAGTTGAACCCATTGCCGGGAAACGACCGAGGAATCCCCCAGAATGATATCTTTGCTTGCAATCCGTTTGTTCCGCGTTATCTTTTCCCCCATAGGATCCTCCGTTCCTGGAATAGCAGACTGGCGGGCCGGTGCCATCCGCCATCCGCAATTCTCTCACTTCCGCGGAGGACGTGCCAGCCAATTCCGAAAATATGGTGTACACTTGTTACCAAACATCTCGTGAGGGGGAAAACCATGGAGCCGAGCAGAGGGACGGTCCTGGTAACCGGTGCAACCGGATTCATTGGGAGGAGACTGGTATCCGCACTCGCGGATGAGGGCTTCCGGGTTCGCGCCATGGTGCGTCGTCCGGAAACCACCGTACCCGAAGGCGTGGAGGCGGTGGTCGCGGACCTTCTGGAGCCGCTGTCGCTGGACGCGGCCCTTGCCGGAGTGGATACCGCCTTCTACCTGGTGCACTCCCTGGCGGCCGGCCGGGCCGGTTTCGAGCAGCGTGACCGGCAGGCAGCTGAAAACTTCGTGACCGCTGCAGACAAGTCGGGCGTGCGCAGGGTCATTTACCTGGGCGGCCTCGGTGAAACCGGCAGCGGCCTCTCCGAACACCTGGCCAGCAGGCTGGAGGTGGCGGAGATCCTGCGGAGCGGGCGATTGTCCACCACGGTCCTGCGTGCGGCCATCATCATCGGCGCAGGCGGGGCATCCTACGAGATCATCAAGGCACTGGTGGAAAGGCTACCGGTGATGATCACACCTCGGTGGGTCTCCACCCGGTGCCAGCCCATAGCCGTCGATGACGTAATTCGCTACCTGGCGGGATGTCTGCGGGAGGAGCGAACCGCCGGCGGGGTCTTCGATATCGGCGGTCCGGAGATCCTCAGCTACCGGGACATGATGGAGCGCTTCGCCCGGCTGCGGGGAAAACGGCTGCTAATCGTGCCGGTACCCCTGTTGACCCCAAAGCTCTCCTCCTACTGGGTAGGGCTGGTGACGCCGGTCAAGCCCTCCATCTCCATGCCGCTGATCGAGGGTCTGCGCAACGAGGTGGTCTGCCGCGATACCCGCCTGCGGGACCTGCTCCCCTTCCCACTGACACCCTTCGACGAGGCGCTCCGGCGTGCCCTGGACGAGGAGCGGCCGGGAGGCGCCTCCTCCTAACCGATTTCACCCTCCCGTGCCGCCTCCCTCTATCTCTACCAGGACCTCGTTCCGGCGCATAAACGGAGGCGTCCACGGCGGGTCGTACAGGGCGACGCCCGGCACTGACAGGGGCGTCAACTCGTCCCGCTTCAGGGCTTGGAGCAGGATCTTCGTCTTCTCCTCGATGATCGTCATCCTCGACCCTCCAGTAGTGTTCACTTCGTCCGCTCAGATCCGGCAAACCGGCTGCGGATCTCCTCGATCCGGGCGCGGTTCTTGCCCAGATCCGAATACCCGAGGCGGGAGGCGGAGCGGACGTGGATGCACCCTCCGTCGGTATCCAGGAGGAATTCGCCGTCATCCACAAAGCCGAGCAGGGTACGGAACTCGACCCGCAGGTAGCGGTCAGTCTCCTTAACAATCTTCGTATCTGGCCGAAGGGGCAGTATATGCTTCAACCGTGTGAAAGCTGCGTCCGGGTCGCCGCTGAAACAGAGCGGCACGATTCGGTGCCGTTCATCGTTGGCACGACTGGACACGCAGTTGGGAGACGACGGGCAGGGTGCCAGGGTCCCATCACGCACCCCCAGGTTTTGTGGACGCTCCCCGGCACAGGCCGCCAGGAGGCTCGCCAGAATTCCCATTGCCAACACCTCTCGAATGATTCGCGTCATCATTTTTCCTGACCATGCTCGGCTCCGCAGCTCCGGCCAACTGCCGGCACCGGACAGCGCAGGCAAGCACATCCACAATTGTCCGACGACAAAATTCCGTTCCGGTTGAGGTACGTAAAAACAGTATACCAGAAGCAATTACCCCCGTATCGAAACTTTCCGGAAGGGCTGGCGTATTGCATACAATACCCTCCCTGCTAGAATATCGCCATGACTAACAATAAAGAGAAGGTTATGACCAACGGTTATCGTTATGCCTGTTTATCCATCAAGCTGCTTCTCGCTGCCCTGACAATCATGGTGCCATTATAGCGTCTTGACATTGGATGGTTGCCCTCTACACTTCATAAGCAAGAAGCGTCGGCAATGAAAGGGAGGATACCATGAAAATAGCGGTGAAATGCTTTTCAACGCTGGCCAAGACGGATGTGTGTGATTACAAAGGGGCAAAAGAACATGATGTTCCAGCCGGAACAACGGTCAATGATATCATCGGCAAACTTGCGCTTCCCGCTAATGAAATCAATATCGTTTTTGTGAACAACAAGGAAGTCGGAGTTGATACGGTTCTCCGGGAGGGCGACCAGGTCGCCTTCTCTCCGGTCACCGGGGGGATGTAACACGGGACACTGTTTCACTGATGAACAGACATATTTTTCCCTGCTTGTAATGGATTGCAAACGGCACAACACAATACGACGCTTCTTGAACGTAACAACTGCATTGAAATGACACGTGAGAAAAAGGTTTTTCCCTGTTTCTCCTATTCTGATTGCTTTGCACCCCTGATGATTTGGGCACCCCCGTGAACGTTGCGTTTCCGGGGGTGCCTTTCATACGTAAAATATCTCCCAACATCGTCGGGACGAGGTGCCACAGATCGGTCAACCGTTATGCTGGACAAGGTTGTGTCAACATCGAAGGGGTTGACCGGCGATGGCCAGGGAAATGGATGTTTTGAGACGGGTGGGAAGTCATCAAGAAAATCGGGAAGCAGTCGATGAATTTTAGGCCGGATGGTGTAGGCGCCAAACTCCTGCTTGGATGAGGCGATGCGGCACGGTACGATATTGTGGGCATCAACTTCGATGCTCGGGACGGAGACGCTTCGTGCCACCTGATCATGCCAACTGCGCTTGATGCAGAGCGGATCAAAATCTGTTACCAGCACGCCGATGTTATACTGCTGTATGAAGCGACAAATTTCATCGGGCGGGTTGCCGCGCAGCATAAATCCGAATTGACGCAGGGTCGCACCAAGAAATGAATCTGCAAGGGTAAACACAACCGCCAGGGGCGCCTGCCGTTCCAACGCCAGGCTCTGAGCATGGAGCAACGCCCAGTTGTCAACTACGCGCTGGTCGCGGCTCATCCAGTAGACCACCGCTCCAGCAGTTTCGGAAATCTGGTTACGGCAATTGATGCGAAGCGGATGAATAGTCATAGTCGCACTGCCTGATAAAATGTATTCAACGTGGTGCAGGCTTTCGTATTTGACGGTCTTAAAGTGGATTTCATGTAAATGGTCGTCTTACTG
>Ga0351897_1078_pt1 | contig 21142 bp, 16 predicted proteins | sample BONcelHT113001C4_FD_206876 | JGI IMG/M metagenome (GOLD analysis project Ga0351897, IMG submission 206876) | Enriched cells from coal bed in the Powder River Basin, Montana, United States - BONCAT cells T11 rep1 HSBNCT.T11.300.1.C4 ... | reverse complement strand
TTGCAGGTCAGGCACTTCGCATATATATTTCATATTTAATTGGGAGTGGATCAGCGCAGACTAACCAGGAGGTTCTTCTTCTTATTAAAAGGTCAGATCTTCCGGAGGAGAAAATTTATGAGATTCTTAATACGAGCACCATGGTCGAATTTGCAAAACAGGAAGGTGATGCTAAAGAGTTTTCAGAAATAATTGCCGAAATTAGAAAAATGATTCAAAGTCACTCTCCAGATAACAATATATAATATCTTAAATACGTTTTTCGATTCAATTTTTTCATACCAACCAGAAATTATACTGTTATTTATATGATATGAAGGGAGTAATTTGTACATATGAATAATAATGAATCCTGTCAGCTATGCGGAAAACCAGCTATCGGTATGCAAATCCTTGGATGTTGTTCGTATATCGTCTGTGAGAAACATGCTGAAAAAATACTTTTATCTATGAAACCCGGTGAAAAAAGTGAGTATGGTTCATGTTATTTCTGGCGATACCAAAAAGAGGGGTAATTATGGGAGAAACACGTCAACTTGCTCTTGTACTCACTGCAGCTATAGTATTTAGTATTTTAGGAGTCCTGTCTGGAATATTGATTCTTACTCTTTTTGAGGGTGATCTCATTGTTTCTGAATATTCTGCGTCATATTCTTTTGATGGGACATTGAAGGAGACATATCTCTATGATGTTAAGGTCCCATCTACCTACCGGAGTCTAAATCGGAATTTTGAAGAATTAGTATCATTTGGCAGATCTGATAATGCAAATATTGCCCTTATCTCTTCTGTTGTACCAGATAAAGCACATGCGTACCTTAAAGATTATGCAGGAGTAGTTCACGTTGAAGGAGTAAATCCTGATGTTATTGCGCTAATTAAAAACAGGGCTCAAAATAATGAAGCAGGTGCGTATTATTCCGAATATTATAGCCCTGGAACCTGGCCGGTTACCTATACCTGGGAAATTTCTCCAATTATAAACCGTGGAGCGGATGCTGACCACCTGAATATCAACCTTGCAACAGACCATATTCCGTATTCAGATATTTCAATTACAATACCTTCTGAAGGTGTTAAAGAATTATTCGTGCGCCCTACAACGCTGAAAGTATCGCAATCAGGTTCATTTTATATCATAACCGGATCAGTTCAGGAAAATGTTCCGATCGGGTTTGAACTACTTCTGAATAGAGGAACTGCTGATACCATTCATGGCAGATTACGTGATATAGGGCAGGAAAATCTTGAAGAAAAAGTCAGAGCGGCTAATCCATGGTATAATTCCATATTTGGAATCCTGCCTGGTCTCTCATATCAGGTTGCATTACTTCTACTTATCTGCTTTCCTCCACTTTTATTTGTTATCTGGTATCGAAAAGGAAGAGAAAAACCTTTCATAGTACCTGAACATTTAAGTGTACTTCCAGATCCAACGCTTAAACCCTGGATGGTTACTCTGATTTTTGCCGGTGATCCACAGAGTTTTGGAAAAGAAGGCCTCTACGCAACCTTACTTGATATGCATCGCCGCAAATTTATAAGAATAGATCAAAATCCGGAAGGAAAAGATCTAACGATTACACTTCTTAAAACGTCATCAGATGATGCATACGAACAAACTGTCCTGAATACTTTTGGTCGAATTGCCGAAAATGATATTATTGATACTGCTAAACTTGCTGAAATGGCGGATAATGCAAAATCAGATAAAAGTATCGAGACAATAGTCAGCGCGTACCAGGACCAATTAAACGGGCTGACTTCATACTCAAGTAGTGCTCTTGATAGTAGATATATTGAGGACGGAAGAGGATATATCACCCCTCTGATTATTATTCCCCTTATATGGGCGCTTGTATCTGCTTTTTCATGGATAGCAGGGAGTAATGCCATTCTTTCATTTTCTGCAGTAATTATGACCATTTTTGCATTTATTGAAGGAATTATTGCCTTTGTCTTTCCTGCAACGCTATTTGGCCGGTGGAAAGATGATACATATGCTGAAAAACTCCGTTGGGATTCATTTAGATCCTTTCTCTCTGATGCTGCTCTAATAAGGCGGTATGCACCCGCAGATATTGTAATGTGGGGAGACTGGCTCGTATATGGAACTGCACTTGGTGTTGGAGACCGTGTTGTAAAGACAATGAATGATCTTCAGGTAAATCTTCCAGAATTTTCCACAGGTTATTCAAACAGCATTATCGCTCCTGCTCTTCTGTATTCTGCGTTTACTCCAGTGACTGCATTCACCCCTCCATCATCCGACGGGTCTGGGTTTGGAGGAGGCGGTGGAGGATTTGGTGGTGGGGGTGGATTTGGAGGCGGAGGAGCAGGTGGGTGGTAACCTTTTTACCTGATATCTCAATTTATCCTTCAAATCACTCTTTTTTTATCTCTTATTCCTGATAAAGTCATACAAATATTACCTCGCTTATTATCATGACCGCAAAGACCTTTGTATGGTCAGGTCAAATTGAAAAAGGAATTTTCGAGGGGTATCTTTGCGCGAGGTTATGAGTAGTTATAATGCAAAAGAGATCGAGCTTTCTGTTCGTTCATTCTGGACAAAGGATTCGATCTATGACCGGGTAAAAGATCAGAATAAAGGGAATAAGCCCTGGTTTTTTGTAGATGGTCCACCATATACCACCGGACACATTCACCTGGGAACTGCCTGGAATAAGATTCTTAAAGACAGTATTCTCCGGTACCACCGAATGTTAGGACTTGATGTCGTTGACCGTGCCGGATATGACATGCATGGTCTGCCCATAGAAGTCAGAGTTGAACATGAACTGGGATTTGAAAATAAAAAAGATATTGAGGCATATGGCATAGGTGCATTTATTGAGAAATGTAAGCAATTTGCCCTTTCTCATAAAGATATCATGTCAGACCAGTTCGAGGCACTTGGTGTTTGGATGGACTTTAAAAATCCCTATCAGACAATCACACCTGATTACATTGAGGCTGCCTGGTGGACATTAAAAAAGGCTCATGAAAAAGGACTTCTTGAACGAGGTCACCGGGTAGTAAACTGGTGTCCCCGATGCGAAACTGCAATCGCAGACTCAGAGGTTGAGTACTGGGATGAAGAGGACCCCTCCCTCTTTGTCAAATTTCCAATTATTGGCAAAGATGATGAATATCTGGTTATCTGGACTACAACGCCATGGACCCTTCCGGCCAATGTAGCAGTAGCGGTAGATAAAGACTTTATTTATGCAAAGGTAGCCGGACTAAAAGACGGCAAGACTGAATTCCTCTGGATTGCAGAGGATCTTGTCCCAGATGTCTTAAAGAAAGGCAGGTATCAGGACTTTTCAATTATTGAGAAGAAGACCGGAGCAGAACTTGCAGGAACACGGTACTCTTCTCCTCTGGCTGATCTCGTTCCTCGTCAGAAAGAAATAGAGCATAAGGTTGTTATCGCCGGATTTGTTGAGATGGACAATACCGGTATGGTTCATATTGCTCCAGGTCATGGATGGGATGATTATCTTCTTGGGATGGAGCAGGGTCTGTGTATCTTTTGTCCTGTTGATGGAGCAGGGTATTATACTGAAGAGGGAGGATCGTTTGCAGGTCACTTTGTCCGTGATGCAAACGAAAAAATTCTGGAGTCGCTTGGATCTTATCTTCTTGCAAGGAAGAAAATTGTTCATCGGTATGGTCACTGCTGGCGGTGTAAGACGCCCATCATTTACCGGGCAACTGAACAATGGTTCATTTCTATTCCAAAGATAAAAGAGCAGATGCTTGGAGAGATCAAAGCTACAACCTGGTATCCTGAATGGGCAGGTAGTGCCAGGTTCCATGATTTTGTATCTGATGCCCGTGACTGGTGTATCTCCAGGCAACGGTACTGGGGGATCCCAATTCCAGTTTGGGAATGCTTTGAATGTAAAAAACAGATGGTCTTTGGCACGATGGCTGAACTGAATGAAGCAGCCGGATCTAATCTGACAGATCCTCACCGGCCATATGTTGATGAGATTACATTTGCCTGTTCATGTGGGGGGTCAATGAACCGTGTCGAAGATATCTTTGATGTGTGGTTTGATTCTGCTATGGCTTCCTGGGCAACAATTGGATTCCCAGGGAAAACTGAGGCATATGAAAAACTCTGGCCTGCAGATTTTATCACAGAAGGACAAGATCAGACTCGTGGATGGTTCTATTCTCAACTTGGTGCTTCAACGATTGCATTCAATCGATCACCATATAAGAGTGTTCTGATGCACGGGTTCGCCCTGGATGCTGATGGCCGAAAGATGAGCAAGAGTCTTGGGAATGTGGTAAGTCCTGAAGAAGTAGTGGAAAAGTTTGGAGTAGATGTTCTCAGGCTATATATTCTCTCTTCTAATGCACCCTGGGAAGATCTCAAATTCAACTGGGATGGAGTCTCTACCGTTAACCGGACTATCAATATTCTCTGGAATGTATATCGGTTCCCACTTCCTTACATGATACTTGATGGGTTTACTCCGTCTTCTGAAGGAGTATGGACTCCGGATTATATTGCACGGTCACTTCGTGAGATGCCTGATGAAGACCGGTGGATTATATCCCGGATAAACACCATAGCAAAACAGGTAACTGGTGAGATGAAAGAATATAATCTTCATCGTCTTAGCCGGGCTCTTATGAACTTTGTATTAGAGGATCTTTCCAGATGGTATGTCCAGATTGTCAGACCAAGAATGTGGCAGGAAGAGGAGTCCATAGACAAGAAATATGCCTATGAAACAATCTATTACTGCCTGCGAACCCTATGCAGACTCCTTGCACCTTATGCTCCACACATAGCTGAAGAGATATATGGCAATCTCCGTCTCCCTGCCGACCCGGTTTCTATCCATATGCTTTCATGGTATGAAGGAGAAGCACGACTCATAGATGAAGATCTTGAAGTTCGAATGAGTGTCATCCGGTCATTTGATGAGGCAATGGCAAATGCACGACAGACAGGAAAGCGAAAACTTCGTTGGCCAGTCGGTACCGTAACAGTAGTGGCTGAATCTGACGTTGTTGAGCAGGCTCTGGTAATTATGGCTGACCTTGCAAAAGATCGGGCAAATTCTCGTGAAATAACCATTATCAGGGGAGCCTGGGATCGTATCGGATGGCGGGCAGAACCAGTTATGAAAAAGGTAGGTCCTGAATTTGGCAAAAACGGACCAAAGGTGAAAGGCCTTATTGAAGCTGCCGATGGGACGGCACTCAGAGCAGAACTTGAGCGATCCGGTGTAGCAAGTCTGGAGGAATCGGGTGAATTTGTCATCACCTCAGAACATGTGATGTTCCATCAGTTGATGCCTGAAAATATCTTCTCTGCAGATATGCCTGATGCTACCGTGTATGTTGATGTAACACTTACACCGGATCTAGAATCAGAAGGGTATACCAGAGAACTTATCAGGCGGCTGCAGGATATGCGAAAGCAACTTGATCTGAATATGGAAGAGTTTGTTGTGGTTGATGCAGTCATTGCTGATGATCACCTCTTTAGTCTGCTAACTGAAAAGTGGCAGAATCTTTTATGTCAGGAGGTTCGCATTAAACAGATACAGATTCATCGTTCTGTTGATAGCAGAAATGCAGATCGGTTGTTACAACTTGATCGTGACTGGGATATTGAAGGGATACCAGTGACCCTTGGAATATCAGTTGTTGGAACCACATAACTTTTTAACTCCAATTCTTCGCTTTTTAATTATTATAATTTTTATTCGACATTTCCTATATATATTTTACACAATTTTTTTATGCAATATTAACTAATGGATACTTGTTCATTATGGTTAAATTAAACGTGATTATGTTTGAAAAGAAACAGCATAACTTAAAATATGTTTCCTGGTTTTTTTTTGTATTAGGAGTAATTATTTTTACTTTATCTTGTATTGTTTATGATGATTCTGAAATTGTAAATAAAAGAAATTATGTTTCTGGAAAATGGATGATTTGGGGTAATAATATACTTATACTCAAGCAGAGTGGAAATACTGTTACTGGTAATTATTACTTAGCCGAAGGAAGAATTTTCGGAACTTTAGATGGAAATACATTAACCGGAACATGGATTGAAAATGAATCAGGTAAATATACCGGTGATCAAGGAAGAACCGGACAATTCATCTGGATATTTTCTGATGATTTTAAATCATTTACTGGAACCTGGGGTCGCGATTCATCATCAACAGGAGGAGGAGAATGGAATGGTATTTCATTAGAAGATGATGATGAAGATAATGAATTAATTAGTGACAAAGATGACACAGATCAATCTATTGATGATGAGGAAAATGTAGAGGACGACAATTTATCTGATGAAGATGATAATGAAAATGAAAATCTGCCTGTATTGAAAACTTTTAATCCTTCTTCTTTATCCCGAGGTGGAGTATATAGTTTTACTGCAACCGGCGAAAATTTTAAAGATGGCGATTATATTTACATCAAAGGAAATGATGAAATTACTGTTGCAAGATCCACAATCAATAAAGTAAGTGAAGATAGAAAAACGTTTAAAGGAGAAATTGAAGTAGTAGGATGGATGCCCTTAGGCTCCTGTGAAACCTTATATTATCGGCCAAGCACGGATTACTGGTTTAATGGCCCGGATATAACCATTACTTCTGATACTTCTTATCCAATTGATGATAAAGAATTAGATGAAGAGGGATATAATCCAATTATAAAAACCTTTAATCCTTCAACTTTACCCAGAGATAACCAACATAGTTTTACTGCAATTGGTGAAAATTTTAAAGCAGGAGATTATATTTACATCAAAGGAAATGATGAAATTACTGTCGCAAGATCTTCAATCAATAAAGTAAGTGAAGATGGAAAAACATTTAAAGGAGAAATTGAAGTAGTAGGATGGATGCCTTTAGGCTCATGTGAAACCCTATATTATCGACCAAGTACGAATTACTGGATTAATGGCCCGGATATTGAAATAGTAAGTGCTTCTGTAAACCCATTACCACAATATTCAGATGAAGTACAGATTTCAGATAAACCTGTGATTACGCCGACTCAAACTTCAACATCTCAATCTGACTCATACTCTAATAGTTTGTCATTTGGATATGGACCTACATTAAAGTCCACGGTATCAACCGGAGGTGGAATGATTCAGGAATTGGATAAAATTGAAATATTTAATATTCTTCTTACCTATAACTCAAATGATAAATTGTATCATGGGTTTACCGATGGGCACTTAATTGTTTTCGATGCAAATACCTATATTATTAAAGACTTAACATCAGGAGCTGAAGAAAAGGTTGATAAAAGTGATATTCTTTATCCAAACTAATATATATATTTGAAAAAAATATTCAAATTTGATTTCATACATTTAACCCTTTAAAAAAGTCAGATAGAATATCGAATTTCTTTTTTTTAATTTAAAATTTAAAAAATCTGTTTTTATCTTTTCATATATTTAGCATTTCATAATCAAATATCTACTGATGATCATATATTGAAAAGTTTATTTAGTTGTATGATAAGCCTATAACTGATTTGAGGATCACGGCTGATCACATTTCATTAAAAAGCTTCTGACAATCCGTTGGATATGAAGATTCTTCTTGAAATTCCTCCGGATTACTACTAATTAAATCCCTCTCCGATGATAGATAAAACGGAAAGGAACGCATCGTAACCGATACACAGGAAAAAACCATGAGCAGGAAATGGGTCTATGACTTTACTGAAGGTGACGGAAAAAATAAGAAACTTCTTGGCGGTAAGGGAGCCAACCTCTGCGAACTCACGCAGCATGAGGTAAACGTCCCACCCGGATTTGTCATCACCACTGAAGCCTGTCTGGCCTATCTGGCTGATCCGGTAAAAAACCTTCCGGAAGGAATGCTTAAGCAGGCACATATAAGTCTGGAAGAAGTTGAACACAAGACCGGAAAGAAATTTGGAGGACGTGATAATCCGCTTTTGGTGTCGGTCAGATCTGGGGCTTCAATGTCGATGCCCGGTATGATGGATACAATCCTGAATCTGGGTCTTAACAGCCAGACACTCCAGGGGCTTATTACCGAGACCGAAAATGAACGGTTTGGATATGATGCATACCGGAGATTTATTCAGCTTTTTGGAAAGGTCGCTCTTGGAGTCCCGGAAGAGAAATTCGATATTGAATTTGAAGCGGTAAAACAGAAAGCCGGAGTCAGGCATGATGTTGATCTAACGGCACACGACCTTGGTGAGGTTTGTGAGCGGTTTTTAAAGGTAGTTCAGACTATTACTCATAAGCCGTTTCCTTCAGATCCTTATGAACAACTTGAGATTGCCATTAAAGCAGTATTTAACTCATGGATGGGTAAACGTGCTGTAGATTATAGGCGTGAATTTAAAATCACTCCGGAAATGGCAGATGGAACCGCAGTATCAGTTGTTGCCATGGTCTTTGGAAATATGGGTAATGATTCAGCAACAGGTGTAGGATTCACTCGTGATCCGGGGTCTGGCGAAAATGTCATGTTTGGAGAATACCTGACCAATGCTCAAGGCGAAGATGTTGTTGCAGGTATCAGGACTCCGAAACCCGTAGCTGCAATGGCAGAAGAAATGCCACGGCTGCATGCTGAACTTATGGAGCTTCGAAGAAAACTTGAAAACCATTATAAAGAAGTCCAGGATTTTGAGTTTACTATCGAAAAAGGTACCTTATACTGCCTACAGACAAGAACTGGAAAGATGAATGCCGTAGCTCTTGTCCGTACCTCAGTTGAGATGGTAAAAGAAAGTCTTATTGATAAAAGGCAGGCACTCCTTCGAATAAACCCAGAGATGCTTAATCAACTCCTGTTTCCAAGACTTGATCCAAAACATAATGAAAAACCGGTTGCAAACGGTCTTCCTGCATCTCCGGGAGCTGCCGTTGGAATCGCCGTTTTTGATGCTGATAAAGCAGAAAAACTCGGCAGAACCGGTGAGCGGGTCATTTTAGTTCGGGAGGAGACAAAACCTGAAGATATTCATGGATTTTTTGCATCACAGGGTATTCTCACCAGTCGTGGAGGGAAGACATCACATGCAGCAGTTGTTGCCAGAGGAATGGGAAAACCCTGTGTTTCTGGAGCGGAAGGTATCCAGGTTGATGTAAATCTCCGTATTGCACGCGTTGGGGACGTTGAATTTGGTGAAGGAGATCTGATCACCATAGACGGAACTACAGGTTCTGTGTATATCGGTGAAATTCCGATGATTGAAGCAGAGTTCTCATTTGAACTTCAGGAAGTTTTAACCTGGGCAGATGAGGTTGCACGACTTCAGGTTATGGCTAATGCTGATACCCCTGAGGACGCTGAACGGTCCCTGAAATATGGGGCAATGGGTATCGGTCTGTGCCGGACTGAGCGTATGTTTAACGGTGTTGAGCGTCTGCCTGTTATGGTTGAGATGATTATTGCTGAGACACAGGAAGACCGGAAGGCAGCTCTTGCAAAACTTCTTCCGATTCAGCGGGAAGACTTTAAAAATATTTTTCAGGTCATGGCTCCCCGTCCGGTTACGATCCGCCTTCTTGACCCTCCTATTCATGAATTCCTGCCCACCGAAAAACAACTGGTTGAAGAAGTTAAGGAACTCCATAACCTGCGTGAAACTATCCGGGGTATGAGGGTTTTATCAGACGCTGTTGTGTTTATGAACCATCACCTTGAGAAAAAACCAGTTCTCCAGGAATCTATTGATCCTGAACTCGTTGAAGCTGTTATCAATAAGAAAGAAACAATGCTCAAGAAGGTCCGGGCATTGCATGAAGTGAATCCAATGCTTGGTCACCGGGGTGTAAGGCTTGGACTCACCTTCCCAGAAATATACGAGATGCAGATCCGAGCGATTCTAGAGGCAGCTGCTGAGTGTCAAAAAGCTGGAATTGAAGTCCATCCTGAAATTATGGTGCCTCAGGTTTGTACTGCACAGGAACTTAAACGGGTGAAAGAATGGGTAGAAGAGATTAGAACTACAGTAGAGAAATCTTATAATATATCTCTGATCTTTAAATTCGGGTCTATGCTTGAAGTTGTTCGCGCTTGTATGCGTGCGGATAATCTGGCAGAAGAGGCTGAATTCTTCTCTTTTGGAACAAATGACCTCACCCAGGCAACATTCTCATTCTCACGTGAAGATGCTGAGAACAAATTTTTGCCGATGTATAATATGAGTAACATCCTCCAGGATAATCCCTTTGAAGTACTAGATGTAAAGGGTGTTGGAAGACTCATGAAACAGGCAGTGAAATGGGGAAGAGAGGCAAGACCCAATATGAAAGTTGGTATCTGTGGCGAACATGGAGGACATCCGGCATCAATAATCTTCTGTCATCAGATAGGACTTTCTTATGTCTCATGTTCTGGACCCCGTGTCCCGATTGCCCGGTTGGCAGCCGCTCACGCTGCTCTTTTGCAAACTGAATAATTATCTTTTTTTATTTTAATCTTAGCAGATTTGCATATAATGTCATTGATATTATTCCTACCAATAATTCATGATTTTGAAAAATAATGGATGTAAGGAGAAACAATATACTATCAGGATGTGCATGTATGTGAGATATAATCATGACCAATAATACTATTCAGGCAAAACGGGATCCTGAATATCTGACAGAAATGTCTGAATATCTAAATGCCCTTGCTAATCCTACCCGTCTTCAGATTTTAGCTGCTCTTGAAACAAAACCATTGGAACTCAAAGAGATTACTGCAATTACCCGGACCAGTTATGAAAATATCAGAAAACATCTGGATAAACTGGTGCTTGCAGGACTTGTCCGAAAAGATCCGGGAATGAGCGCTGAGACCATGACTGGTATTCACCCGGTATGGAAATATTCCCTTGCACCAGGTGGAATGGAAGCAATCATTACCAACCTTTCCATGTTTTCCAAAGCTCCGCTTACCATCACTCATTCTGAACTCTTTGACCAGCTTATTTCTGTTCGGGAGGAACTTAAAGGTCAGTTTGGTCAGGCTTCACCCGGTCTTTATCTTACAACAGGGTCTGAAGAAAAAAAAATATTTCCGCTATCACATGAAAAAACTGTTATCGGTAGGATTGATCCATCTGATCCAGCTGCCTCACACGAAGGACCTTCACGAATTGTTCTTTCTTCGGAATATCGTTCTGTTTCACGAGTCAGCAGACCTCATGGAATCATCTGGCACACAGATATCTGGGAAATTGAAGATTGTGGAAGTACTTCAGGCACCTTTGTAAATGCAGAGCCAATATCATCAAATAACAGACGCGAAATTAAGGATGGAGATATAATTATCCTCGGAACAGGGAATTTTTCGGCCCGGTTTCTCTTCATGTGTGGCATAAATTAATGAGGAAACCCATAATCCGGCCAGACTTTCTTCAGGATGTAAGATTATTATGACACGAAATTCTCTTTTATTTTTCCTAATTCTCATAAGTTTTATTGTCAGTGGTCTGGCATCTGGAGAGAGTAATCTTGATAATGATAATAAATCATCAGATCAACTCTTTTTTCTTATGGATGCCAGGGATGATATGGCTCCTCCGATTCTGGTTTATCGGGCATCAGATGAAGGACGACCTAATAACAGTGCCTCTGTATTTGAGAGTAATAGAAATATTATTCATCAAAATTTGACTGATAGGGATGAAAACGCTCCTACCTGGACCAGACCCAGAGAAATTTCACTGCAAGGAGAAACAAGAGAAGGACTAACCACATCCATATTTATTTTTATTTCAGTTGGTTCAATGCTGGTTCTGTTGTTCATTGTAACGGCTGCCGGAGTTAAAATAGGTTCTTCTTACCGGTATGAGACATGTGATAATACCAGGAGATGGATAAGTTATGGTCATATTATAAGTTCACTGCTTATCGCAATTCCTATCGGGGTGATTTTTACAGTTCAGACAGAAGGGGGAGCCGGAGATTATTTCATATCAACGATGTATGCAGTACTGGGTGTTCTGGTATACCTTCTTTCTTCATCATTGGTCCAGGCGGTTTCTCTCCTTAAAGAAAAACCTTTACCTCCGGTTTATCATATTCATGTTCTTTTTGTCTTTATTGCAATAAGTCTGATTCTCATGGGAAGAATCCCATTTTTTCCTCCAATGCCAAATACTATTCTCGCAATTTCCACAATATTTCTTCCCGGTGCAGTTATGGCAATTATGACAACCCAGATTATACGAAGAAACCACTATCAGGGACTAATGGATCCCTCATTAACTCTTACTCATGCCCAATCTGATATCAGGGGGGAAATCCAGTCATCATTTCCACAGGCTCTTCGCATTAGATATCGTGATGTAAGTGTAATTGGAAGCGGTGGAGTGGCGATTGTATATCGGGCGACCCGTATTCGCGATGGTTCTCATGTAGCGCTAAAGATACCGTTTTCTACTGATGAATTAAGTGGAAGGACAATTCTGAATGAAATGGCAATCTGGCGGGATCTTCATCATCCTTGTATTGTAGAGGTATACGATCAGAATATTTTCCCGGTTCCATATGTTGAAATGGAATTTATCCGGCGATCTCTACGCGACCTTACATATCCGGTAGCTCCTGCAATTGCTGTTTCAATAATCAAAGATATTGCATCAGCACTTGCTTATGCACATAAAAACGGGGTAATTCATCGTGATATTAAACCCGGAAATGTTCTGATTACTGATGAAGGTAAGGCAAAACTTACAGACTGGGGATTGTCACGTGCTCTTCTTCGTGTAGATGAGACCAAAAACACAAGTTTTTCATTATTTTATGCAACTCCTGAACAGTTAGCACCTGAAACTTATGGAAGTGGAGATCAACGAACTGATATTTATCAAATCGGAGTGCTGCTGTATGAGCTAATTTGTGGTGAACCGCCATATGTAAAGGAAGGTATTGGCGAGATATACATAGCAATACAAAAAAACCTGTACCGACTTCCTTCTGATTGTAATGCATCATTATCACGTTTTGATAATATTATTAAAAAGTCACTTCAGGCACATCCTGATGACAGATTTTCATCAATTGACGAATTTATTGAGATGATAGATTTAATTGCACAATCACCTGAATAATTTGGCCTGTAAAAATCCCAAATTATTATCTACAGGAAAGATAGATGATCGAGATGAGTAATGATAATTCATCCGGATTACTGTCATATAGATTGTTTTACTACAAATGGTTCCCTGATACCCGGATTTAGCGATGAAATATAAATATCATATGTTTTCCCTGTTGAGAAAATACCCTGCAGCAATCCACTTTTGGTAATAGTTGCTCCTTTTAAACGTTCACAAACACTATCACCATAGCAGGAACTGGTATCAATATCCGGATTCACTGAGACTATTGTCATCATCAGTTGCAAAGGTCCGGTTGTACCCCCTGATGATGGAAATGAAGAAATTGTGCAGGCATAATCATTACATGGTGTCCATATAATCTCCTGGTTAACAATATTAAATGCGATATGCTGAGATTGCTCAGATCTTCCATCAACATCTGAACGACCTACTTTAGAAAGAGAAGCATAGATTATTGAATTATCTTCATCGAATAGTCTGAATATGATTGAACCATTCTGGGAAAAATCAGAATCTGATGTCGCTGAAGATCCGGGAAGAATAAGATAGAACATCAGCAGAATCAAGAATGATATCAGCCATCTCTTCATGAATATTAATACCATATTGAATATTCATCTTCAAATACTATTTAAGATAGGTGATCGGTGATAGTTGGTACTAATTCGATTTTATCTAATTGATGATTGAAAATTTCTTTTCCAATAGTTACAACAGGAAAGGAGAACCGGATGGTTGGATATTATATCAGTCAGTTCCGCGTAATTTATATTTTTGTATGTAATTGTAAACAATGTAACTGAAAACAGATATGAGCATATATACTAGAAATTGGAGAAAAACTATGAATTTGCGGATATATTTTATTATTGCAATAGTGGTTATTCCACTTTGTGCAGGTGCAATCTTTCCGGTTATGGCTGAAGACAAAGATCAGGGCTTCCGCGATGCTCCCCCAAACGGTGATGGTTTCATTAAAACTCTTCAAAACCTTACTGCACGAGGATATGATGTATCAACGATTCAGGCTGCAGTAAATATTGGTGATAATCAAACAGCCCGAAAACTGCTTAATACATTTTATGAAATGTACCCCGAAACCAAACCTGAAATGCCAGTAATGTCAGCAGATCGCATGAAGGGGATAATCTCAAACCTCTCTCAGAAAGGGAATGACGTTTCACAAATTCAAAAGTCTCTCGATGCTGGAGATATCAAGGCCGCTCAAAATCTTCTTGATGCATTCTATAAGGAACATCCAGATCAGAGACAAACACCCCCAGCCAGAGGGGAAAAACCTCCTCAATAAAATTTTTCCCTGCGTCTGAAGTACATATAATGAATTATCTTTTATCATAAATTCGAATTTGGAAAAAAATTACAAAAATTTCAGTTTTTAAAGTCACATATCATAGGAAAACGAAATTGATTAGAGTTTTTTTGATAATATGGCTTTGATTTTTTGAATACATCAATCATGAACACCTGGATCCCAGGCAAAATGGATGTAAAGGTTTCGGACAAATAGATTAAATCTATTGTAATTATTATGGCAATCAATATCTTCAATATCAGAGTTGTGCGATTATTATACATATTTTATACTGATTTGCATTACTCAAATAGTGCTTTGAGGGAGTATCAATGAAAAAACTAAAATTTTTACCTAACATATCGTATACCATCTACGTTATTTTCATTCTCTTTCTCCTTTCTCATGTCTGTGTAGCAATTGAGACAAATGAAAGTTTGGATGCTGCTGGTAGAATTACAGTCACTGACGTGGTAACTGATCCATCCATTCTCATGATAGGAGACGTAGGGATGATTACATTTACCGTTGAAAATACCGGAAGTAAAAATGTTGTTGTCAGTGACGCACATCTCATTTCCAAAGAGATTACTGTTCTAAACAGTGATATTTACAAAACCGGCAGGACAATTGGTGCAGGAACAAAGATGAAATTTTCCTTTACCATCCTTGCTGATCAGCCTGAAAATATATATTACCCTGCATTTTATCTCAATTTCAAAGATGCTGGAAGTCTCCGCTATAATGTTCCCATTAAAGTAGAAGAACCGCAACTGGCACTTTCCGTTGCAGGCATTCCAGAGAGTTTTACGCGCGGTGTCAGTTATAAAATATCTCTGCTTATTGGAAATGCAAAAAGCGTGAATATGACTGGTGTTACCATAATTCCTTCAGGTAATGGTATTCAATGTAATCGGACATCATTTTTTATCGGTGATATAGGCCCGCATGCAGAAAAAAACATAGTTTTTGAAATTATTCCCTCTGTTCCAACTGACATGGTTTTTAATGTCAGTTATACATGTGGAATGAATACTCACCATACTTCATATACAATACCAATTACGCTTGGTATAGACAAGCGTGCAGCAGAACCGATTTTAAATAATATTGTTTATGCAAGTGATTCAAGCGGAAATAAATTATCAGGTGATGTATCAAATGCCGGGTTATCAGATGCATATGGAGTTATTGTTTCAGTAGATAATGAGAGTGAGAATGAAACAGAAGAGAATCCAAATCATCGTTATGTTATTGGTACAATAGAGTCCGGAGATTTTTCTAGTTTTGAAATTACTCTTCCCGGAAATCAGGGATCTGTGACCCTGGCAATTTCATATAAGGATTCTTCTGGTAATCTCTTTACAAAAAAGACCGCAATTAATATGAATCAACTTTCAGGAGGAGGATCAACCAACGGATTTTCAGGAGCACCAGGTGGTTCAGGAACTCTAGGTTCTGCACAAAGCAGTTCATCAACCGGAACTTCAGATCGCAACAACCGTGTAAATCCTATGAATCCTCTATCAAATATGGGTAAGGGACTTAATGGTCTTCCGGTCACAGAATTAATATATGTAATTATTGGTATCATTGGTATCTTCATTATCTGGAGGTTATGGAAAAGAAAAATGAAAGGTAAGAAAATTAAATTTTCATTTCGGTAAATGGAAAGTAAAATGACCGATGAAGTTGTGAGTCTGATAAACCTTTCAAAAATTTATTCTCTTCCGTCAGGCGATGTTATCGCTCTTAATAACATCTCCCTACAGATAAAAAAAGGAGAATTTGTAGCAATAATCGGTCCTTCAGGTTCAGGAAAGTCTACATTATTAAATCAACTTGGATGTATGGATGTTCCTACATCTGGTGATCTAAAGATCGGAGACAAAAGTGTGAATTCTATGACCGATCAGGAGATGACAACGCTTCGTCTTACGACAATCGGGTTTATTTTTCAGAAATTTAATTTACTTCCCCTTCTTTCAGCACATGAAAATGTTGAATATCCCTATACTCTGAAGTATCGAAAAAGAGATACAACCAACCGAATTACAAAACTCTTAAAATTAGTCGGAATTGACGAGGATTTAGCAAAGCACAAACCAAATGAATTATCCGGAGGGCAACAACAGCGAGTTGCGATAGCCCGGGCGCTTGTAAATAATCCAATGATACTTCTGTGTGATGAGCCTACCGGAAATCTTGATTCAAAGACCGGTATTATGGTAATGAATATACTCAGGCGTCTGAATAAAAAGGGAAAGACCCTTATTATCGTTACTCACGACCCGGCTATTGCTGAACAAGCAGACAGAATTGTTACTATTCGCGATGGAAAAATAGTCTTATGAAAGATATCATCTTTGCAATGGCACTGCGAAATGTTAAGATTAACTATTTTCGTTCAATTCTTGCAGCAGTCGGGATAACGATAGGTGTTGTTGCTATCGCATCTATGGGGATGCTTGGTACAAATATGACCGGAGCAGTAACAGATCAACTTTCTTCAATGGCAGATAAATTAACAGTTACCGCATATACTGGGAAAAGTGGCGGGGGTGGAGGTCCACAGGTGAGCACTTCGAATGATAATCTCACAAAATCCCAATATAAAAATATACAGAAAATTGCTGGAAAATACGGATATGTATATGGTCTGGATTCCATTCGGGATAAGGTTAAAAAAAATAAGGATACCTGGAATACACAGGTTTATGGATTAGATCTTACAGCCATGAAAACCATTCTCAATAATCTTACCGAAGGTGGATACCCGACTAGTGATAATTCAGTTCTGATTGGACCTAACTTTGCCTTAGATAATGGATTCAAAGTCGGTAGTCAATTTTCTGTTGGTTCACGCGGAGTAAAGGTTGCAGGCATCATAGAATCCCGTGGGATGTCAATGGATATGAATACCGATAACGCTGTAGTAATTACACAGAACCTCTTTTCATCTCTTTATGGGGGAAAAGATGAGTATTCACAAGTAAACATCGTTTTAAATGATATTAATGATGCATCAACTGTATCTGATGAGATTGATTCACTTATGAACCGGAGAGAAACGCAGGTAAGGGTTCAGGACAGTAGCAGGATGGTCTCCAGTATTTCTTCATCAGTTACGACAATGACAAGTTTTGCAACGATAATCGCAAGTATTTCTCTCCTTGTAGCTGCAGTATCAATATTTAATATTATGATGATGTCAGTAACAGAACGTATCCGGGAAATCGGAGTTCTTCGTAGTATCGGGACACAAAAAATTGAAATCCTTCGTATGTTTATGTATGAAGCAACTCTGATAGGTATTCTTGGAGCCGTGAGTGGAATGATACTCAGTATCGTCATCGGCTTTGTCTTCATCCAGGTAATGATAGGAAATACAAAATATTTCTTTACCTATGACAGTCTGATTCACCTCCCCTATGCAATGTTTGTTGGTCTGATAATTTGTATAATATCAGGAATATATCCCGCCTGGCGAGGTGCAAATAAGGATCCAATTGAAGCATTACGAGCTGACTAACGTATCCTGTGTTCCCAGGTTACTTCAGATGCTTCTGCAAACATGACCGCAATTGGGCAGAGAAGAGTCATTGTTTGTGTCAGGGTATCTGATACCAGTTTGTCATCCATCTCTCCACTAATTGTGATGATGAGGTGTACTTTATCAAACACCGCGGGAAGATTCTGTTTTCTGGAAGCCTGAATTTCAATATTCAGGAATGATGGAACGATTTGATGGTCAGAGAGTACAAGAAGTATTTTAATGCCAACACATCCGCCAAGAGATGCAATAAAGTAATCTATAGGATTTGGAATTTCTCCTTTACCACCAAGATGAACATGTGCATCTATAGGTACTTTCAGACCGTTCTGATTTTCAGCAGTAAAACTCATACCTCCTTCATACGTCAGATTCATAATAACTGGCTGAAATTCCATACGAGATCTACTCCATTCTAATTCACTCATGATTATCGTTTATGCATGTGATAATCCATCAGATATGTGTATCTTCTTTCAGACCGTGATAAGAGGATAATAATTACGAATATCAGATTTTTTTAAAAAACTTATCTCTAATATCTGAAATTGTATAAAAATCAGATAAACCTTCAATTCACAGAATTATTATAATTAGAAAAGCAAAGAAAAAAAAGTGAAAAATTAATATCTGCGGTTGTAGCCGCCAGATCCACCTGATGAGTTTCGGTTTCCGCCGAATCCACCAGAGTTTCCGCCGAAATCGCGCCGTGGCTGCATTGGCCGGGCTTCATCGATACGAAGGGTTCTTCCTTCATAGTCGGTTCCGTTGAGGGCATCCATTGCTGCCTGAGCCTGCTCGCTCGTGACCATCTCAACAAAGCCGAATCCCTTCTGCTCAATGACTTTTACGCTCTCAATTTCTCCATAGGTTCCAAAGAGTTCGCGCAGATTTCCTTCATTAACTGCGTAGGTAAGGTTACCTACGTACAAGCGTTTTCCTTCCATGATAATCTCGTTGTATCCGCAAGTGGCCAACGGCTATAGACCCTGACCTTAGGTTACTGAAAATAGCGATAAAAGTTCTGAATTTTAAGGAGTGACTCTCAAAAAAACTATCTCAATGTATCCCTTACGTATATGAGTAAATATATGATATATCACCATATATACTTATTGTAAGAATATATTTCTCTAATATTTCAGACTTAATAGAAGAAGATAAGTGAGAGAAAAAATCTTATCTGTCGTGTCGATTTTTCCTGAAAAATAATTAATTTAAGGCTTAATTTACGTTAAATTAAAATATTATATCTCACTCACATTTTTTTTCATTATAATTATGAGCATTCCGATACAGATTACCATAAAACAAAGGAAAACCCCCTGAACGCCGGGAATTACATCTGTAGAAAGATTGCGAGTTGAGATAATACCACCGCTTCCTAATATAATTCCAGATGCAAAACAAAGATGCACGATTATAAGTGATATTGGCGATGTAATCTCAACTCCGGTCTCTAAAATTCCCCCGGCAGTACCAGCCTTATCTGTTGGAACAGAGAGATAATAATAGTAATATACTGATGTCCTTAAACAAGCAAAGAAAATACCAAAGAAGATAAGGCTCAATGTTATTGCATTAATTCCCCCAAGTATTTTAATGAAAATCAATGAAAGACAACAGAAAATTCCAGCGATACTACCAAAAATTATAAGTCCTTTAATACTTCTCATCCCATAGCGCTCTATGAAAAACCCGGATAGAGGATTGCATATTGCAGGAATGAGTGATGCCAGACCAATAAGGATTCCTGATTTTACCGGTGAAAGCATAAGAATTTCATTTAAAAATACAGGAGCAAAATAAAGAAACCCAAAAAAGATAGTATAAAGTCCGAGCGTGAGAAAGAGGGGTGTTCGGACATCCGGAAGTATGAGAAGATCAGGTACTGCTATCGGATTATCTGCTTTGCGTTCCCAAATGATGAAAAGAAGACTAAAAATACCGGCAATTATTAGAGTGATAACAATACCACTAATATTTTGATTGTGTAGTGAAATAGGAAGACCAAGGCTGAGTATACTCAGTGCAATCATGAGAAGAACTGCACCGGGAATATCAAAGGAATGGCGGGTCTTCTCATGATTATCTTTGGGAATCCATATCCAGCCCGCTAATGTTATTATTAGTCCAAATGGAATTAATGTAAAGAACATGAGTGGCCACGATAAGTATTGCAGACAGTAACCAAAGATACCAGGTCCAATAACAAGACCAATACTTGTTCCTGCAGTAGCAAACCCAAAAGCCCGCCCTCTTCTTTCTTCAGGGATATGAATTCGAAGAAGGGGAAATGCAACAGCCAGGCTTAAGGTTGTGCCTAATGAGGAGAGAACACGCAAGAATAAAAGTTGTTCCATCGAAGCGGCATATCCGGAGAGTATAGTAGCAATAAGAAGGAGAATGCTTCCGCTGATAAATATTTTTTTCAGTCCTAATCGGTCACCAAGGCGCCCTGAAAAAACTAAAAGGCCTGAGAGAACAACCCCCTGACTCATAAGAAGGAGAGATGCCCATTCTCCTCCGAATTCTTTGGATATTGCGGGGATCGCTATAGGAAGAAGGAGGGCATCCATCCCCCCAAAAATCATACGAAGAGTGATAATAAGGATAAGCGCACGCTCTCCCCAGACTGTATAGTGAGTATCTGCCATATAAGGACCTGTTCTTTAAAAGTCTACATAAGTGCCAGTTGTTTAGTAGTTTAAACCCTAATCATATTAATTAGATCGTTAAAAAATTAAGATTATAATGACATCTAAAATTCTAAACAGAATTATTACCTTCATCCCTATACTTATGATTGGAATTTCTGCCGGATTATCAGGTTGTGTTTCTACAGAATTCTCTGATCAAATGCCAAAGGATACTGATGATTTCTCTTCTGACACATCCATCGCATTATATACGGAGGAACAACCTCCCTATAATTTCATTAATAATCAGGGCTTTGTATCAGGTAGTTCTACAGAGATAGTAAAAGAAATCGCTAAACGAAGTGGAGACAAAATATCAATAACTCTTGTAACCTGGCAAAATGGGATTGACAGTGTTATGAAAAAACCCGGATCTGCATTATTTTCAACTGTAAGAACCCCGGAACGTGAATCTGAATTTAAATGGGTGGGCCCAATTTCCACCGTTGAACTGGTCGTGTA
>Ga0351897_1077_pt1 | contig 21440 bp, 13 predicted proteins | sample BONcelHT113001C4_FD_206876 | JGI IMG/M metagenome (GOLD analysis project Ga0351897, IMG submission 206876) | Enriched cells from coal bed in the Powder River Basin, Montana, United States - BONCAT cells T11 rep1 HSBNCT.T11.300.1.C4 ... | reverse complement strand
TCCCAATCATTAAGTGATATTTCCAGCTCTCTGAGACTTGATAGCACTCTCATTTCAGGCTCTTGCCAGGAAGGCTTGATCAAAGAGATCATACATGTACTTCAAATCCAGGTATTCAGATATGAGATCGGCTTCATAGTCAACTCTTTTTTCCCGATCTCTCTCCAATACTACTATCCCTTTGCTGATAACCTCATATTGAAAATAAGCGGGAGCATTATTGAGGATTCTGACATCGAAATCAACCCTGGGCTGGACACCATGTTCAAGACTCCTGGCCACCTTTTGGGCCAGCTTGAACCTTTGATATGGTAATTGCTCTTTGCAAAGATGGATGGCAATATCAATGTCATGAAAGTCATCTCTCTCCAGAAAAGACCCAAAGACGTACGCCAGGTCGATCTCCTCGAATCCGTTCAGGATAAAACGAATGCATTCTTTGGCTTTATTCCTATCCATCCCATGGCCCCATTTGCCCATTTATCCTCCCAGGTGATAAGATTTTCTCAAGGGTTAATTTATTTAGATCCGACACTCCACAAATCCCCCCATCCCAAAGTGCGCCCCGTACCCCACCGCCACCGGCCCCTGCACCGGCTCTGGAAACTCTATCCTAAAGCCGTAACCTGTACCATTCCCCGCTGTCCTTCCCTTGCCGGTCTCTCTCTGGCGGAAGAAGGCATGCCACGGAATGTTCCGCCCGCCCAGCATCGTGCCTGCTACCTTCTCCACTAGCTCCGGCCTCGGTAGCCCGGCCTGCTCAAGCAGCCGCAAGAGATCGTGCTCAGCACAGCCGATTTGCAGGCCGCTCGGGTCACGCTTGAGCGCGCCCGCCCGCGTGACCTTGGGATGGCGCGTGGAAATGAAAGGCGTGCGAGAGATCCATGTCCTCGACCTGGCCAGCAGCGGGCACTGGCCGCGCTCCAGATCTATGCCGCCAAAGTCCTGCGGTTGACCAAACCCCAGCAGAATCACCCGGATCTCAAGGTCATCTCCACCCCAGACCTTATTCAGATCCTGAAGAGCCCTCTGATCCTCAGATTCAAAGCCCTCAGGAGCATAAATGGTGATGTGGGTGATCTCACCATCAATGCCCTTTCCTAGTCCATTATTGCATTCGCAGAAGACATGTGCATGCCTGTTGCCCTGCAATGGTTTTCCCTGCTCGTCACATCCCGTAAAGATGCTTGAGCCATTGGAGAGGCTGACCAGAGCTGCGTGGACTCGATCCGCCAAAATTATGGTATCGGTAAGTTGCGGCGAATTCTTGCTCACCACAGCAAAGCGAGCAACTGTAGGTCTTATCGGCATCAGCTCGCCCCGCAAAAAGGAGATAATATCAAAACATTCGTAGCCATAAGGCCCAACGATGCATTTTTCGGCTTAAAGATGGCTTTCGTTGTCACAATTCTCCCCATAAATTCATTCAGAGAAAAAATGAGCGTTCAGTCCATATTTTTCACACAAAATGACGCGACGCTGAATTCGACTGGGGTTTTGCACAGCTCAATTTTCCTCCTCAACAAGAGATATATTTGCATATAGATAAAGCTTTTTATTGAATAATATATATTTAATAATTTTAAGATAGTATTTCATATTTTATTGTCAAACTGACTATTTGTGGCTTGAACGCCATTGAAATAAAAATATCATGGATTGAGGACAATCATCATATAAATTGAAGATCATTCTTGAAAATGCGATGACCTTCAGCCCGAAATTTAGCTCCATTACAAAAGCAGAATCACAGCAAGAATGGGAATCTGCACTTCAAGAGATAGAGAAATTTGGGATTTGCAGTTTGCGACTATTGGCAACAGGCCAGGACCCATTGAGCCATGAGATCAAGCTCATTTCGCTCGCCATTCCCAACAATACAGTTTACATTGCCGATTGTCTTGAGCTGGGAAAGAGCATTATCAGCGATTTGGCAGGGATCCTGGAAGACAGAAAAATCAAGAAAGTACTATACGATGCCAAGCCCGCTATCGCCTTCATCAGAGCTTCAGAGAATCGAAAGCTGAATGCATGTAATATTTTTGACCTAATGCTTGCCTCTCAGATTTGCTGGTCAGGATACTACTATTTGACACCATCCGGTTCTCTCAAGAACCCCTGGAAGAAAAGGATTCCCGATCACAGCCTTGCCTCTCTGGCGGAAAGGCATCTGGGCATTATTTTGGACGGCGAAGGGAGAGCAGCCGAAGAATCTGCCGTTCTATTACCGCTTCACGATATTATGGCAGATCTGCTCGATAGAAACGGCCTGCAGAAGGTAGCAGATCTGGAATTCCAGGTCATTTCCTCTCTCGTGGAGATGGAGATCTCGGGAATTCATATGGACTGCAATCAGGCCAAGAACATGGTAGGCGAAGATGAAAATGAGATCTGCAATCTGGTCTGGACCATGCAGAATGAGGCCAGGAAGAAGGGCTTTGTCACCGTCTTGCATGACGGCAAGAGGCTCTGCTACTATCTAAATCCCGATCGGCAGGGAGATGTGATGGCATTTTTGAAAAAGCGAGGCTATGCCGTGACCAGCACCCGGGCCGAGGTCCTTAGGGGACTTGCTGCGACGGGCTGTGCTTTTGCCGAAGCGGTCCTGCGCTACAGGCACGTCTCACATTCCATCGCGTTTCTAAACAACTGGCTGGAGAACGTGCATCTCAAAGATGGCCGGATTCATCCCCAGTACTTCCAGATCCCGTCCTCTACCGGCAGAATCAGCTCTCGAAAGCCCAATGCCCAGCAGATTCCTCGCACGGGAGAGGATGCTCCGGCCATAAGGAGGCTCTTTCTGCCGCAAGCCGGGAAGAGGTTTGTTAAGGCAGACTTTTCTACAATTGAGCTGCGCATAATGGCATATCTTTCCGGGGACAGGGCCATGCAGGAGGCTTTCTGGGATGGAGTCGATCTGCACAAGCTTACCGCCTCTAAAATCGGTGGTGCTGACATGTCCCTGGTGACGGACTCGCAGCGGCAGTCTGCGAAAATCATGAACTTCCTGCTCATCTACGGCGGATCGGCCAAGACGCTACAGTGGAAGGTGCTGTCCGATTACGGGAGATTCATGTCTCTGGATGAGGCGGAGGAGGCTAAGGCCAAGTTCTTCCAGACTTATCAGGGTGTAAAAGAATGGCAGGAGCGGCAGCTTCAGGAAATGAGTTACACCATGCCCCACCACTTCCACAACTGCATTCAGGGATACTTTTCCCTGCCACTCACCTGCACCACGACTGCTTTAGGCCGCAAGCGGATCTGGCCGCGCTTTGGAACCGGAATCAAGGCATCTAAATTCCAGATGTACAATACACCCTGTCAGGGAACGGGAGCAGACCTCATCAAGTTGGTGATGTGCGAGGTCTACGATAAGATATCCTCAGAAGAGGCAAGGATTATCGGCTCCATTCATGACGAGATTATCCTGGAGGTTCCGGAGGGGCAAGCTGAGGAGTATGCCAGGATGTTGCAGGAAATCATGGAGAGGATAGGATCGCAGTTACTCTATCCTGTGCCAGTAAAGGCGAAGGCAAAGGTGATGACGACTCTGGCGGATTGAATGCCTGCATTTCAGTGGGGTCAAGTGGTTAGCATTCAATTGGTTTCAATGGAGCCACTTTTTTTCAGAAATGGATAGATCAATGATCCGATAAAATGGTTTTCTACAACAATGTTTCAATGGAGCCACTTCTTTTCAGAAATGGATAGCCCAGCGCCAGTAGCAAAAGTAGTTGCGCCCGTCGCGTTTCAATGGAGCCACTTCTTTTCAGAAATGGATAGACTGTAAACGTACTGGAAACTGAATACAATGGTGCAGAGTTTCAATGGAGCCACTTCTTTTCAGAAATGGATAGATGTCAATCCAGAAGCCAAGCGCCAGGGCCAAGAGACTCCGTTTCAATGGAGCCACTTCTTTTCAGAAATGGATAGATTCATCTTGGGCAGGTGTACCAGTATACGATGGCATAGTTTCAATGGAGCCACTTCTTTTCAGAAATGGATAGATATCATACATGGAAAAATTGAAGAAAGTGGAAAAATTGTTTCAATGGAGCCACTTCTTTTCAGAAATGGATAGATCGTCGGGATATTGAAGGGCGTCAGAGAGCTAACGGGTTTCAATGGAGCCACTTCTTTTCAGAAATGGATAGTCGCTTCGGCATCACACACACATCACAATTCGTTACGTTTCAATGGAGCCACTTCTTTTCAGAAATGGATAGCGGTTCTGGCGACTGCTGGCCATGTCTCATGAAAGAGTTTCAATGGAGCCACTTCTTTTCAGAAATGGATAGGAAATGGGAAGACAGCACGGCTGGCAGATAACCGACAACGTTTCAATGGAGCCACTTCTTTTCAGAAATGGATAGATCGTCAATCGCATAACTAATAATTAGTAATCTTCGACGTTTCAATGGAGCCACTTCTTTTCAGAAATGGATAGGCATGCACCGAAGATGATTGTACTCATCAGCCCCCGAGTTTCAATGGAGCCACTTCTTTTCAGAAATGGATAGGACGCGGAACGCTCTATTTCATAAATCAGACCGAAGTGTTTCAATGGAGCCACTTCTTTTCAGAAATGGATAGGAGGTTCTCAAGTTGAAGAACACAACCTCTACACCTGGGTTTCAATGGAGCCACTTCTTTTCAGAAATGGATAGGTATGGTCTGCAATCGCAGATGCGAGCGACAAAGACGGTTTCAATGGAGCCACTTCTTTTCAGAAATGGATAGTCTGGATTTACCGGGGATGGCCGCTACTGAATTCTTGTTTCAATGGAGCCACTTCTTTTCAGAAATGGATAGATCGACTGCTTTGAAAAGAGACGTGAAATCTTTCTGAAAGTTTCAATGGAGCCACTTCTTTTCAGAAATGGATAGGCAAAGAGAACCCGGACCCGGATTGGACCGTTGGGACGTTTCAATGGAGCCACTTCTTTTCAGAAATGGATAGCATAATGGCGATCGCGACAATAATCCCTCCGGTGTAGTTTCAATGGAGCCACTTCTTTTCAGAAATGGATAGATTGAAGTACTGTTTATCATCACAGTGCTTGCCGCAGCGTTTCAATGGAGCCACTTCTTTTCAGAAATGGATAGACAACGACCCGTTGACTGTTGATTTCAGCAAGAACGAGCGTTTCAATGGAGCCACTTCTTTTCAGAAATGGATAGAGCGCTCGTGGACGCGAAAGTGACCAAAACAAATCGCGGTTTCAATGGAGCCACTTCTTTTCAGAAATGGATAGATTGTGACGAAGAGCAGGAGCGCCTGACCGCCGGACGTTTCAATGGAGCCACTTCTTTTCAGAAATGGATAGTTCTGCGGCGGTGCTTACCCTTCAGGGCACTTGGGGTTTCAATGGAGCCACTTCTTTTCAGAAATGGATAGTTATCGAGCTACAACTCCGATAAGCCCCACGAAAGGGGAGTTTCAATGGAGCCACTTCTTTTCAGAAATGGATAGGTGAACTTAGAATGCCAGTAGAAGCTACAACCGAAGCACGTTTCAATGGAGCCACTTCTTTTCAGAAATGGATAGGCTCGACTCCGACGCTGTCAGGTACAGATTACCTGGCGTTTCAATGGAGCCACTTCTTTTCAGAAATGGATAGTAGAAGAGCCCAAGTTAACATTACTTCAGAAAGCAAGGTTTCAATGGAGCCACTTCTTTTCAGAAATGGATAGATTTAGAATGAAAGTTATCATCGCTGGTTCTCGTGAGTTTCAATGGAGCCACTTCTTTTCAGAAATGGATAGGATTGCCGGTACGAAGTCGAAAAGACAAACAAAGCCCGCGTTTCAATGGAGCCACTTCTTTTCAGAAATGGATAGATATGAAGTGGCTTACGAATTGTATGGAAGATGAAGGTTTCAATGGAGCCACTTCTTTTCAGAAATGGATAGTTGACTCAGTACCGCCAAGAAGAACAAACCGCATGGGGTTTCAATGGAGCCACTTCTTTTCAGAAATGGATAGAGTGCTTAATGATGAATTTAGTTGCAGCCTCCGTGGAAATTTCAATGGAGCCACTTCTTTTCAGAAATGGATAGAGAGCAGCCATTTTTTGGCCGTTGCTGTTATCGAAATAACGCCGTTAAGCGCGGATCGACCGAACTGCCATGTATTTTTCTGATTTTGGCGTTTTTATTAAACTCTATTCGCTATGCACAGCTTTAGCGCGGATCGTCGATACTTTATATATTTTTTATGATTGTGCGTATGTCATCACGAGAGTTTTCGTAATACTGGCTTTATATAGCCTATGTACCTCCCGGATCCACCTGAATCTTCGCATGCTATCATTCTATAATAATTTTCCGCTCCTCCTTGATATCATGGACCCCAAGAAACTCAATTCTCTCCTCGACTCTGCCTTCGTTTGGACCAAGATCTATAATCATTATTCGATCTTCATCTGGTTTTATCAGATCGGTGAGAACTGATACCATCTCCACCCGACCTTTTGGGGTAAGAATGCAGCGAAAAACTGAGTAGTGGACCGGCTCTCCGAAACCTTTCATGGCCCGATGAACCCTGGAAAGCCTCTTTTGCTCCCGGATATCGTAGCTGACCACATAGCAATTCAAGCCGCTCATGTTATCTCACCTTATGACGAATGCCTGATATTCCTTTAGCTCACCTGAAAGAACTCTGGATAGAAGCCTTGCCTGCACCTCAAGCACTCTGCGATAGCTTATTTTATAGCCAAAAATGGGATGGACTATATCCTTTTGCATTCTCTGCTCGTAGCCAGCCACTACCTTTCGTTTTGCCTCCGGCGTCAATGATATCCCAATGCCGGTCCTGATGAAATCTTTATCTGTCAGCTCTTTTTTGTTAAACAGCGTAAACGCCGTGGAATCAGCAATTACAGGCCGGAATTCCTCCATCATGTCCAGGGCCAGAGCCGGGCGGCCATATTTGGGCTGATGATAAAAACCGAGATAGGGTTCAAAGCCTGCTGCCAGAACCGTGGTGAAGAGTTCCTTGGCCAGGATGCCGTAAAGATAGGAGAGAGTCGAGTTCACTGGGTCCCGAGGTGGCCTCTTGTTTCTCCCCTCGAAGGTAAATGTCCCTTCTGCCACCTTGAGCAAGCTGCCGAATCTGGAGAAATAGGCTGATGCTGCCGCACCCTCGATTCCCAGGAGGCTCTGTCGGCTAGAGGCATTTTCAGCCTCTTTCGCGAGAGCGGCCAGTGATTCCAGCACCTTCTCGGGCACATCGGAATCGCATCTGCGCAATCGAACTCTGCAATTTTCGATCTTCGCCGATACGAATTTGCGAGAAAGGGAAAGCGACTTCTCTTCATCCCCAGCCCAATGGAACTGCTTTATGCGCAAAAGCACATTCTTGTGGCTCATCCCCAGACAGATGCCCTGGAACCAGCCTCCGTGGGAAAAGTGCAGCACAGGCACATTCCTTTGCATCAGCTCGACCATTGCAGGAGTTGTTATCTCCACGCCGCCGTAGAGGCACACCTTGGAGATCTCCCTGATTCTGGCTTCATTGATCTTGCCATCATCATGAGACCATACCTCCAGCCGCTCGCCGCGCTTTCTGACTGTCTTGCCCTGTCCGACTACGTAAACAGGAACCTGATCGTCCCGGCAGGCAAGGAGCATTCTGATCTTTTCCTCCTCTGGCTTGCCTTCAAGCTCTTTTTCCTCCTCCTTCTCTCGCAAGAGATTGACTTCGTCGGGAAGGCATATTCCTGCCAACGAGCAACGATCGCACCGATAGCTGCTCTGTAGAGGCGGGGGCATCTCGCCCCGCTCAACGGTGTTTCGCAGTGCGGTCAGCAGCGCCTTTGTTCTGTCCATCAAGGCCGAATCGAACCGAACCGGGACCCTCTCCTGGGAGCGGATGAAGTAGACCATGCCTTCCTGGCAGGAAAAGCCGTTCTCCCGCAGGGCCATGCATTGGGCCGCGAGCTGAATCAGATAAGGCTCGTACATGCCTGCCGGAGTTTTGGGAGCCTCGCCGCGCTTGTATTCTACAGGAATGACTTTGTTGCCATCACCCTCCAGCAGATCGATCCGGCAGCATACTCCCGCTTGCGGAGCAGTCAGAGAGACGGAGCGGGCATGGAAGGGCTGGAAGTCCTCTGGAATAGCGTCCTGCTCTGCGTCAACCCAGCGATGCTGAAATCGGCCGTCGGCCAGCTCGGCGCTATCCTGGAATTCACCTTGCACAAACTGAAGGTAGCAGAGCCGCGGGCAATAGGCGAAGGCGGCGAGCATGCTGGCGGGTATGGGGTCGGGAATTCCGACATGATTTTGATCTTCTTCTGCCAATTTCGGTGTCTCCTTTTCTATCCAGATCGTTGTTTTTTAGATAAAGATATTTTTAACTATGATTTACATTAACCTGGGACCATGGATGCCACCTCGCTGGAACCGGCCGACGGCAAGAGAGCCGTGAACATGTCACCAATCGATTCGGAGTGGGAAACCGGTCCGAACCTTGATCCGCCTGGCTGGCTGCATTGGAAGAAATCCATATTTTGGTATGCGTGCAAACATCATCGCGCCGAGATAGTTGTCATGGTTTCCGCAATGGTCCTCCTCATCATCGGTGTGCTTAAATGGGATGTGCTGTCCCCGCCTATGCATTCCCATAATGCGATAGGCATGGCAACAGAAATCATTCAGAACATCCGTAGCGTTCTATTCTCGCCAACAAATTCAACTGTGATATCCTCGGTCAGTCCTCCTCATTGGGCCGAATGGTGGTTTCGCATGCAATCGTTTCTGGGCGTCGGGACTCTGCTTGTTGCCCTCTTCGTCTGGTACGGCAAAATCCGCGAAGATTGGAGGAACGACTTACCTAAGCGGCTCAGTGTCTTCTTCTTTTATGGGAGCAAGCCGGTCATTGTATGTCGCTATGTTTGGCTGGCCGGTGAGGATGAATTGCGTATATGGGGACAACAGGTCGCCAAGCAAGCTGCAGGTAATCAGAACCTCGATTTCAGCCCCGATGTAGAAGCCAGGAAGCCAAGTTTGGCAGTCGAAAAAAATGGTGAGATATGCAAGCACTATGCGGTGCGCTTTGTACTCACGAGAATGCCTTCTTCACAGCCGGATTCGCGCGTATGCCGATACCAAAATTTTGCAGCGGACGATAAGAGTGTGCGCGACATTCCCTCAGATGAAGTGGCAAAACTAAGCACAGTCGCCGACTGGGAAATGACTGCTAATAATAGCAGTGAAACGATGATATATAAAGAGCCCCTAAAAACCAGTAAGGTGAGGAGGCTTGTAGCTTATGTCTCGGGCAGGGTCCAAGAGAAAGAATACATAGCAAAAGTCACCGATTTTGCCGAAATGCTGGGACTGAAAGGAGGGGTTGAGAATCTCGATGACGGCCGAGTGAAAATAGTAGTGGAAGGCGACGAAGATAAGCTAAAATGGTTTGAAGAGGCCATAAACATTAAGAACAGTCTTATTCAGGTCGCATCCATCGAAAGAGAATACTCTGAGCCCAGAGGCGATTTTTCCAGATTCTATGAGATTGTGGATAAAGCCGATAAGGATTCCCGGCAGGATATCGTCGCTGTCCACCTGATGAATCTCATTGGAGCAGTTAACGATCTAAACGAAAACCTCGGCAGAAAAATGGATACCATGATAGAACTGCAAATAGAAACTATTGAGTTGCAAAAGGAAGGGCTCAATTCTTCGAAAAATCTGCTGGAAGAGGTCCGGAAATCCAGAAAGGACATCATTTAGATCGATTGAAATCCCGCCGGCCAAAGCCCGCTTGTGTGCCGGACAACGCAAGTTTAGTTAAATTAAGTCCACTGGCGTTGGTTTCTTATAGGTGCAGACCTGGGCTAGAAGCATGCCAAACTGGATCTACCCCGATTTCGAGCCGCGGCCCCAGCGGCCTTTATTTCTCTGCATCATCTCCAACACAGACACCGGCAAGATTCCCGGCCTCTCCGCAGCCGGAACCACGCCGGAGCTGACCGACTACACCCCCGGCGCCGATGCCGAGCTGGTGGAGACCAACCGCATCATCACCATGCCCGAGCTGCCCGAGGCCCCTGGTGGCTCGCCCACTCCTGCCATCGTCACCAAGGCTGCTCTGAACCTGACCGGCATTCCCTCCCTGTTCGTGGCCTCGGGCCTGAGAAAGAAGCCGGCCATTCCCTACGCGGAGCTTGGCGGAGCGGCGGGAAGCGACATACGCAAAGAGCCGGCCGTGCCTGGCGCTCGTGCCCTCTTTGAAAATGCCGTCCTTCTGGGAAAGAAGCTCGCCAGGCTTTCCGACTGCGTCTTTATTGGCGAGTCCATCGCCGGTGGGACGACCACGGCTATGGCCGTTCTCTGGGCCCTGGGCTACGATGTCAATGTGAGCAGCAGCTTCCAGTCCAATCCCACTGCCCTGAAGAAGAGCGTGGTGGCCGAGGCCATGAGCCGGGCCGGGATAACTATTGGAAGCCTGAAGAGCGACCCCTTGCGAGCAGTGCAGCAGGTCGGCGACCCCATGATGCCTGCGGCTCTTGGCCTCATGCAAGGTCTGCAGGGCTGCAAAGTCGTACTGGCAGGCGGGACGCAGATGGCCGCTGTGCTGGCCCTGGGAAAAGCCCTGAAAATTGACGGCGACATCTCCATTGCCACTACCAAATATATCGTGGAAGACAAAACGGCCAACTTTAAGGAGATCGTGGAGTCTGTGGGCCGGCCTTACTACTACTCCGATCCGGGGCTGGAGAACTCCAAGATCCCTGGCGTGCAGATCTACGCGAAGGGCTACGTCAAAGAAGGCGTGGGCATGGGTGGAGCCAGCCTTCTGGCCGGGCTTTACGGAGTCTCGCAAATGCAGCTCGTCGAGGAGACCGACCGCGTGCTCATGACTGTGGAACTGCCCAAGAAATAGACCGGAAAGCATGAAAGCTGCTGTTTTAAAAGGCCCCGGACTCCTGGAGCTGGACGATCTGCCAGATTCGTTGTGCCCCAAAGGCGGAGCCCTGCTGGAGGTCAAAGCCTGCGCCGTCTGCGGCACGGATGTCAAGATGAGAGAGCAGGGTCACAGGGACCTCTCCTACCCGCGCGTTCTGGGGCACGAAATGGTGGGCAGGATCGTGGAGATAGATGCGAACTCCCGCCTGGCCGAAGGCGACCATGTACAGGTCTGGCCGGGCATCGCCTGCGGAAAATGCCGGCCATGTCTGCGGGGAGCCGACAACCGCTGCCCCGACATAAAAATCATGGGATTCAACTGCGATGGGGGCTTTGCACAGCTCCTGGCCCTGCCCGAGCAGAGCCTTTCTGGCGGCGTGAACCTGCTGCCCCACAGAGACGATCCTGCTCTCGTCGCTCTGGCTGAACCTTTAGCCTGTTGCATCAACGGCCAGGAGCAGGCCTGCGTCTCTAAAGGCGACCGCGTTCTCATCTACGGTGGCGGGCCCATCGGCGCTATGCATGCTCTTTTAGCCGAGCTTCATGGAGCCGAGAAGATAATAGTAGCTGAGAGATTGCCCGGCCGCATCCACCTGCTGGAAAGACACACCTGCGCTGTGGTCGTCAATCCGGCGGAAGAGTCTGGGGAAACCGTCCTGGCTGCAGAGATAGGAAGAGCGGGCGTTGACGTCATCCTTACCGCCACTCCAGAGGTGCGGATGGATAACGATCTTCTCAAGCTGCTCTCCCCGGGTGGGAGAATCTGCATCTTCTCCGGGCCGGCTCCTGGAAACTACGAAGAACGGATCGATCTTAGGTCTATTCACTACCATGAGCTTACCATCACCGGAGCCTACGGCTGCTCCAGCCGGCATAACCGGCAGGCTGTAGAGCTTTTGACCTCTGGCAAGATCAAGGCCGACTGGATCGTCACTAAGAGGACGAATCTTGCCAGAATTGAGGACGCATTTTCCCATTCCGCTCAAAGAACGGGGATGAAATCAGTTGTTCTAATTTGAATATTGTGGGGTTCCTCTAGGTATCGAGTGGGTAATAGAATGGTGGTAGTCCGTAACCATTTGGTTATAACCAGTGGTTAACGGCGTTTTCAACCACAGAGGCACAGAGCTCACAGAGAACGCACAGAGACGAACTACTAACAAAGGGAAAACCATAGTAATCTAGAATTGGCGAAGTGCATTTTATCAATGCGGAGACTGGATAATGGAAGAGAGTTTGAGATATTTTGGCAGCCGGGTGGACGCCATGATTAAGGGCAGCAATCTGACAAGAGAAGATGCGTCCTTTCTTTTCAAGCAGATTTTGAATAACGAGCAGCCGGATTTGCAGCAGGGCGCATTTCTCGCCGCCATAACCGCCAAGGGCGCAACGGCTCAGGAAATAGCCGGCATCTGGGAAGCCATCTACGAGAATGACACCGTGAAGGTTCATCCCAATGTAGACGGCCCTCTGGTGGAGAACTGCGGCACGGGCATGGACGCCGTCAAGACCTTTAACATCAGCACCGCCGCCTCGCTGGTAGCTGCCGCCGACGGCATAACCATGGCCAAACATGGAGCGAGGGCCATAACCTCAAAGTGCGGCGCCGTCGATATCCTGGAGACTCTCGGAGTCGATGTGGAATGCGATGCCGATCTGGTGAAAAGAAGCATTGAGCGCGCCGGCATAGGCATCTTCAACGGCATGAGCGCCAAAGTGCACCCCTCTGCACTCTACAGGATTTTATCTCAGATCAGATTTGGCACAGTTCTCAATGTGGCCGGGTCTCTGGCTAACCCCGCCAAGCCTTCCTATGCCGTGCGGGGCGTCTACTCCGAGAAAATGGTGCTGCCAATTGCACAGGCCATGAAAGAGATAGGCTTTAGGCGAGCCTTTGTCGTGCACGGCAGGAGCCGGGATGACGCACGGGGCATGGATGAGCTCTCCACTCTGGGCCGGTCTTCTGTAGCAGAGCTGACTGAGGACGGAATGATCCGAGAGTATGCCATAAACCCGCGGGATCTGGGGCTAAGAGAAGCAGATGAATCATCTATCCTTTACAGGAGCGACAGAGAGGCAGAAGCCATAAAGCTATTGAGGGTCTTGTCCGGGGAGGACAGGAGCTTTCGCAGAGACATCGTATGCCTGAATGCCGCTCCGCTGCTTTGCATAACCGATCATGCATCAAACCTCAAAGAGGGAATGGACAAGGCCGCCGATATCATCGATTGCGGCAAGCCCATAAAAAAGCTGAAAGCCTGGGTGGCAGAACAAAACCAAGACGCCAGCCGGCCCCTGGAAAAATTGGAGAAGATGCTGGCCCAGGCTTGCTCTTGAATTTATAAGCATAACTCATATCTATCAGGGAGACCAGGATATCTTCTGCAGTGTAATACATGGACTTTGATCCCGGTAAATGGTGCTCTGAACATAAAGGAATGCTGATCATAGCCTTGGCCTCAATGCTTTTGATCTTCTATTTTTTCTTTCCCTTTCTGGACGGCATAATCCTTGGCACCGTCTTCGCCTACGCGGGCAAGCCCATTCGTGATAAATTCGGCAAGAGGAAAAGGCTGGGATCATTGGTTGCCGCCGTATGCATAGTTGTCCCCATTTTTCTGGTCCTGGGCCTGGGAATGATTGAGATCGCCAACCAGATCTTAATCCTGGCCAAGAATCAAGAGGCGATCAGAACAGCGCTCAGTATTCTAACGTATCAGACCTCTCGAGATCTGACACCCTGGATGAAGGATCTATTGACAAGCGTGCTGGAGAATGCTGCGAGCATCATTGCCCCCATTGCTGCCTCCATTCCCGTCTTTCACATTGGCAGAGTGGCCTCTTTGGGAATCATCAACTTCATAGTATCCATCCCCGTTTGCTACTTCGTACTGGTGGACGGAGAGAGCTTTGTGGAGTCGATAATATCCCTGCTGCCACAAAGGGAGAAGGAGGCGTATCGAAAATACATGAGCCGCATCGATTATATCTTGAGCGGCATCTTCATCGGCACTATCTATACTTCAATCTTAGGCAGCATTATAGCCGCTTTTATTTTCTATGCCTTTAGCCTGCCCAGACCCTTTGCCCTGGCGAGCATTGTCTTTGTGGCCGGAATGGTCCCCTTCCTCACCTCCTGGGTAGTCATCATCCCGGTGACTATTTACCGATATTTCGCGGTAGGAATGGAAGGCGCCGCCGTTTTCTTCGTTCTGGCTTCAGCTCTCATCTACCTGCCTTCGGAGCTCTTAATCCGGCCATACCTGGTAGCGGCTAAATCCTCCTTGCATCCCTTACTGGTAATGCTCTCCTTTTTGGGAGGCGCTCTTGTAGCCGGAATTGGCGGCTTCTTCCTGGCTCCTGCCATAATGGGCATAATAGTAGGAATATATCAGGTACGAAGGGAAGAGATGGCTAATCCGGAAGATGCATGAAATTTTATATTGAGACTTACGGCTGCACCGCCAACTTCGGGAATTCGCAGGATATGGTTGAGGCCCTGCAAGAGATGGGCCACATCTCTTCAGCTTTGGATGAAGCTGACGCGGTGATAGTGAACACCTGCGCTGTAACGGAGAAGACGGAGCGCAAGATTTTACGCAGGCTGAGCCTATTGCAGGGAAAGCGCCTCGTCGTAGCCGGATGCCTCAGTACAGCTCTACCAGAATCGATTCACCTGATAAACTGCCGGGAACGTCTGGGATTGTTGAGCAGGTCTGCCGCAAGAAAGGTCGCAGATCTCTTTGATCATTCTTCCTCAACCAAACCATTTGGCGCCCCTGAATGCGCACTGCATGCTCCACAAGTTGCGCTCGCGGCCCGCCGCGATCTCTGCGGCATCGTCAATGTCGCCGCGGGATGCAATGGTGGCTGTAGCTACTGCATAGTCCGAAGGGCCAGAGGCAAGCTGGTCAGCCGCGATCCAGATGAGGTTGTCGAAGCTGTCCAAAAGCTAGTAGGGTCGGGCATCGCTGAGGTCCAGCTCACTGCCCAAGATACAGCAGCTTATGGCCTGGATAGAGGAACCAGCCTGCCTGAGCTAATCGATAAGGTGACGGATGTCCCGGGAAGGTTTATGGTACGGGTGGGCATGATGAACCCGGATACTGCTCGCCCCGTTCTGATGGAACTCATGCAGGCCTTTCGCAGCCCTAAGGTATACAGATTTCTGCACATGCCCGTGCAGTCCGGTTCAAACAGAATTCTTGAAAGCATGGGAAGGAGATATACTGCAGAGGATTTTCTCAGAATCGTGGACGCTTTTAGAGAGAAATTCCAGGATCTTTCCATTATTACTGATGTTATCGTGGGATTTCCCGGTGAGACGGAAGAGGACTTCAGGCAGACCCTGGAGCTAATAAGGTCACTGCAACCAGACAAGGTCAATGTCACCAGGTTCTCCCGACGCCCGGGCACGCGCGCCTCCAAGCTCTACGATATGCCAGACCGCATTAAGAAGGACAGATCAAGGGAGCTTACCCGGCTCTGGCTGGAGATTGCGGGCACCAGGAATCGCCGTTATGTGGGGCAGGTATTGGATGCCCTAGTTACAGAGTGCGGAAGGGTCGCGACCATGAAAGCCAGATCTGCAAATTATGCGGGTATTGTTGTCTCAGGCGCGCCGGATCTTGGAAGCTTTTGCAAAATAAGGATAAGGGAAGCGAATCCTTTCTACTTGGAAGGCATCTTACAATTATGATTCAAAGATGGCTATTTAAATTAAATTAGCCCAGAGTAGTTAAAATTAATGCTATGCAAATCAAAAAGAGATTTCAATCAATTCAAATCAGGATAATAGATTTTAAATTCTATTAATTCGACCTAGAGACAAAATAGCTGAGTTGAACAAGTATTACATTAAAATTTTACAGCATAATTGTCACCATTAACTTTATTAATAATGAACATTATTGAAGATTATGATTAACCTGACCATCCAGGGAGTGATTTTAAGTATCTAACTTTATTAGCGACGGATAGTAATCGATAAAATAGATGCTAAATCTTTAGGATGATTGGGAAAGTCATACAAAAAGGAGGTGTATTAAAAAATGGCTGAGGAGAGGGCATCAGAACAGACTTCTGTTTTAATGGAAGAGTCCAGAATATTCAACCCGCCAAAGGACTTGGTCGAGAATTCCAATGTCATGCAGTATATGAAGAAAAAGGGCTTCAAGACCGAGAAAGAACTGCGTGAGTGGTGCTCCAAGAACCTGGAGGAATTCTGGGGTGAGATGGGCAAAGAGTATGCGACATGGTTTGAGCCCTTTACGAAGGTACTCGACTGGAAGCCACCATATGCCAAATGGTTCGTAGGAGGCAAGGTTAACGCTACATACAACTCTGTTGACAGGCATATGAAAACAGCAGTGAAGGACAAGGTCGCCTACATAGCCGTAGGAGAACCTATCGGTGATACCCGGATGATTACCTACGCTGACCTGTACAGAGATGTGAACAAGTTAGCCAACGGCTTGAAGAGCCTGGGTGTAAAGAAGGGCGACAGAGTCTCCATCTACATGCCCATGATACCGGAGCTGCCCATAGCCATGCTGGCCTGTGCCAAGATCGGAGCTATCCACAGCGTGGTCTTCTCAGGCTTCAGCACTGGAGCCTATGCGGCCAGGGTGCAAGATGGTGAGTCGGTTATATCAATCACTGTTGATGGATTCTGGAGGCGCGGAAAAGTCGTGCCGCTGAAAGAAGGGGCCGATGAAGCGCTCCAAACTTGTCCCACCGTCAAACACCAGATCGTATATAAGAGGTGCGGAAACGAGGTCAAGTGGAATCCTCGAGACGTCTGGTGGCATGAACTGATAAAGAACCAGTCGGCAGAATGTGAATGTGAGAAGCTGGATCCCGAGCACAGACTGTACATCCTTTACACCTCGGGAACGACAGGCAAGCCCAAGGGCATTGAGCATGCTCATGGAGGATACTGCGTAGGAACGCCGCAGACCCTGCACTGGGTATTTGACTTAAAGCCAAGCGACGTGTGGTGGTGCACGGCTGATATCGGATGGGTCACCGGTCATAGCTACATCGTGTATGCCCCGCTCATGCTTGGCGTTACCAGCGTAATATACGAGGGATCTCCTGATTTCCCGGACTTCTCAAGATGGTGGTCAATTGTAGAGGAGCATAAGGTGTCAGTCTTCTACACCGCGCCCACCGCCATAAGGATGTTTATGAAAGCAGGGGAACAGTGGTCAGATAAGCACAACTTGAAGAGTCTGCGGCTGCTTGGAACTGTAGGCGAGCCCATCAACCCCGAGGCTTGGATCTGGTACCGCAAACATATCGGCCGGGACGAGCTACAGATCATGGATACCTGGTGGCAGACGGAGACGGGCACATTCATCAATTCGCCGCTGCCCATAACGCCGCTCATCCCTGGATCGTGCTGTATGCCGCTGCCTGGATATAACGTTGAAGTCTGGGACGAAGCAGGAAAACCCGTACCCACTGGCCAGGGTGGAAACTTAGTCATCACCACGCCCTATCCAACCATGCTCAGAGACTTCTACAAGGACCCGGCCAGATATATGAAGACCTACTGGGAGCATTACTGGAAGGTAGCTCCTGGAGCGTATCTGGCAGGAGACAAGGGCAGGGTCACCAAAGACGGCTACTTCTTTGTCCAGGGACGTATGGACGACGTAATCAAGGTGGCGGGCCATAGGCTAGGCAACTCCGAGGTCGAATCCGCGGCTGTGAGCCATCCGGCAGTGGCCGAGGCAGCTGTCATCGGCAAGCCCGACGAGGTTAAGGGTGAGGTAATAATTGTCTTCGCTATCCTCAGGGGAGGATTCCAGCCATCTGAGGAGCTCAAGAAGGATATTACCAAGCACATAAGGAACACCCTGGGCCCTATTGCAATACCGGAGCAGGTGCATTTCGTCAATGATGTACCCAAGACCAGGTCAGGCAAGATCATGCGCCGGGTCATCAAGGCCAAGGCCATGGGCCAGCCGGTTGGAGATATATCCACCCTTATGAATCCGGAGGCAGTAGACGGGATCCCTAAGATCGTCTGATAGGGATCTCTGATATTTTTTTAAATTTAAACTTTGGCTAAATTGCATCATGTCGTTGTCTCTTTTTAGTAATAATTGGTCTTGATAAAAATCTTTCGTATATCTGACACATGTTTGATTATTAATGATAATAATTAATCATTAAGTAAAGATCCCGCGATAACTTTATTAATGAAAGATTACGATAATGGTCAATCATCACAGTGTTTCCTGGACCGCCCTGGGCCCAATACAGGGCGATCTCATAGGAGCATAATTGAGTTCAGGCAGAGGGAGGTTTCGACGAGCAAAAGGGTTCTTCCTCGCCCTTTAACGAGAGTCTGGAAACACGTGGCGACCAAATAAAGGAGGTTTAAAATGGCTGAGCAGAAAGCAACCGCAAAAACATCAGTGCTATATGAAGAGACCAGATTATTCGAGCCGAGCAAGGAGCTCGTTGAGAACTCCAACGTCATGAAATGGATGAAGGAGAAGGGGTTCAAGACAGAGAGGGAGTTGCGCCTCTGGTGCTCTGCTAACTACATTCAGTTCTGGGGCGAGATGGCCAAGACCTATGCCGATTGGTTTGAGCCCTGGTCCTCGACACTGGAATGGATACCGCCCTATGCCAAGTGGTTCGTGGGCGGCAAGTGCAACGTGGCCTACAATTCTGTGGATAGGCATGCTAAGGGCGCGAAAAAGGACAAGGTAGCTTACATATTCGTGCCTGAGCCCACCGACCAGCCCACCCAGAAGATCACCTATGGAGAGCTCTACAAAGAGGTCAACAAGTTCGCCAACGGCCTGAAGAGCCTGGGCGTCGGAAAGGGCGACAGAGTCATGTTGTACATGCCCATGATCCCGCAACTGCCCATTGCCATGCTCGCCATCGCCAAGATCGGAGCCATTCACTGCATTGTGTTCTCCGGATTTTCGTCGGGCGGCCTTAACAGCAGAATCATGGATGCCGAGGCCAAAGCAGTAGTAACTACTGATGGTCTTTACAGGCGCGGCAAGCCACTGCCACTCAAGCCTAATGTGGACGAGGCCACAGCCAATACCCCAACGGTGAAAAATGTAATAGTGGTCAAGAGGACAGGACTTGAAGTGCCCATGAAGGCAGGAAGAGACATCTACTGGCACGATCTGGTGGCAGGAAAGTCCGAAGAATGCGAGTGCGAGAAGATGGACTCTGAGGATCGGCTGTTCATCCTTTACACCTCCGGCACTACCGGCAAACCCAAGGGTATCGAGCATGTGCATGGCGGATACTGCGTGGGACCGGCTCAGACTTTGCATTGGGTCTTCGATATCAAGGACAGTGATGTCTGGTGGTGCACAGCCGATATCGGATGGATCACAGGCCACTCCTACATAGTATATGGACCTCTCTGCCTCGGTGCAACAAGCATGATGTATGAGGGCGCTCCTGACTTCCCGGACTTTGGTCGGTTCTTCAAGATCATCCAGGACAACAAGGTCTCCGTCTTCTACACCGCACCTACGGCCATCAGGATGTTCATGAAGGCCGGCGAGAAATGGGCCAAGGATTATGATATCTCCAGCATAAGGCTGCTGGGATCTGTAGGCGAGCCCATTAACCCCGAGGCTTGGATGTGGTATAGAGAGCACTTCGGCGGCGGCAAATGCCAGATCATGGATACCTGGTGGCAAACTGAGACCGGCACCTTCCTGGTCTCTCCTCTGCCCATCACCCCGCTCAAGCCCGGCTCTGCGACCTTCCCGCTGCCCGGATTCAACATCGATATCCTGGACGAGGATGCCAACCCCGTGCCAGCCGGCTCCGGCGGCAATATAGTGAGCAATACACCCTGGCCATCCATGCTCAGGGCCTTCTACAAAGACACGGTTAGGTACCAGAAGGAGTATTGGTCCACCTACTGGGAGATCAGGCCCGGCACATACCTGGCTGGCGATAAGGCCACCAAGGACAAGGACGGATACTTCACCATCCAGGGAAGAATCGATGATGTGCTGAAGGTAGCTGGCCACAGAATCTCCAACGCTGAGGTCGAGTCCGCTTTCGTCTCTCATCCCAAGGTTGGCGAGGCTGCTGTAATCGGCAAGCCCGACCAGGTCAAGGGCGAGGTCATCGTGGCCTTCGTTTCCCTAAGAGGAGGAGTCGAGGGGACCGATGAGCTGAAGAAGGAACTGGTTAAGCATGTGAGATCGGCCCTGGGACCATTAGCCAGTCCAGAGGCGATTTACTTCGTCAAGGACGTGCCTAAGACCCGGTCCGGCAAGATCATGCGCCGCGTCATCAAGGCTAAAGCAATGGGCCAACCCACGGGTGACGTCTCCGCCCTGGCTAACCCCGAAGCAGTAGAGGCCATCCCCCTCATCACGTGAGCGGGAACCTTCTTTTTTTCTTTTTTTTATTGCTCTTTTCTTCAGTCTTTGCCTGATATGCAATAACATTTTGCACGTCCGATTCACTCAAAGTTGCCGAAATAATTTCGGAATTTTGCTAATAAAGAGATTAATAATGATAATAATTGAACATTAATTAAAGTTACCTCGACAACTTTATAAATGAAAAACCGGTATAATTATCGATCGCTACAGTGTTCCCAGGAACCTATGGTGCGCGGAGCCTTTCGGTCTTAGATGATTTGGGAAAGATTGTGCTGCAAGGCTGTCCTGAGGATATGAGCAGGCATTCAGGCAGATTTAGAGGGTGTCTGGAAACACGTAGGGATTCGAAAAGGAGGTTATAAATTGGCTGAGCAAAAAGCAACAACGTCTGTTCTTTATGAGGAGACGAGAGTATTCGAGCCGTCCAAGGAGCTCGTTGAGAATTCCAATGTCATGGCGTGGATGAAGAAGAAGGGATTCAAGAGCGAGCGCGAGATGCGCGCCTGGACCGGCCAGAATTACCTGCAATTCTGGGATGAGATGGCCAAGACCTATGCCGACTGGTTTGAGCCCTATGCCCAGATTCTCAATTGGGTGCCGCCATATGCCAAGTGGTTCGTAGGCGGTAAGATTAATGTGGCCTACAACGCTGTGGATAGGCACGCTGCGGGCGCTAAGAAGGACAAAGTGGCCTACATATTTGTCCCTGAGCCCGTCGATCAGCCCACCGAGAAAATCACTTATGCAGAGCTGGCTAAGAGGGTAAACAAGTTTGCAAACGGCCTCAAGAGCCTGGGAGTTGTCAAGGGCGATAGAGTTAGCATCTACATGCCCATGATCCTCGAGACCCCTATTGCCATGCTAGCCTGCGCAAAGATTGGCGCTATACACAGCGTGGTCTTCTCTGGATTCTCCTCCGGCGGCCTGAACAGCAGAGTTCTCGATGCCGAGTCCAAGGTAGTAATCACAACGGACGGTTTCTTCAGGCGCGGCAAGCCATTGCCCCTCAAGCCTAATGTGGATGAGGCTACTGCCAACACCCCAAGCGTCAAGAACGTAGTAGTGGTGAAGAGGGCAGGCATAGAAGTACCAATGAAAGCCGGAAAAGATGTCTGGTACCACGAACTGGTAGCC
>Ga0351897_1072_pt1 | contig 22136 bp, 15 predicted proteins | sample BONcelHT113001C4_FD_206876 | JGI IMG/M metagenome (GOLD analysis project Ga0351897, IMG submission 206876) | Enriched cells from coal bed in the Powder River Basin, Montana, United States - BONCAT cells T11 rep1 HSBNCT.T11.300.1.C4 ... | reverse complement strand
TTATTATCAGTCCACACTTCGGCGTTTTGATAATTGAGTTGAGAACATGGTATCCTGGTCATATTAGTTCAGTGTCACAAGATGGTGTGGTCAGGATAGAAGATGGTAATTCCCGCAATGAATTACATCCGCTTTTGCGAGCACGCCAGTTTATCAATGATATGTTGATTCATGCAAAAAGAAATCCTTACTGTTCGTCTCTTTTAAGGCACGATGAAGAGCAGGGGGGGTTCAGATTTCCAACCGGTTACCTTCTCATTCTTTCAAATTGTACTACAAATCAGATCTCTTACCATAAGCTAGGTGATCTTCATACAGTATTTGGTCATGATCATATAATTGGCCGGGAAACCATCAAAGAATTTGAACAATGGAAGATGGCTGATCTTATCCCATTCCTTAGATCCTGTGTTCATCCTCAAGGGCGTTCTATCCCGCTTACCTGCGATTTAGTGCATATTATTAGGTCGATTATTCATCCAGAAATTATTATCAATCTTCCTCAATCTGGCTATATGACAGGAGCATTAGAGTCTGGTAATTCGCTGAAGGTTTTAGATTGTGTTCAGGAGCAAACTCTCCACCAGATATCCCTGGGTCATACGCTCTTTTATGGTGTGAGTGGTTCTGGAAAAACTTCAATAATGGTGGCAAGGGCACGGTTGCTGCATAATCTGCATCTGGATTATCAGATTCTGGTTCTGTGCGTAACAAGGGATCTTTGCAACCGCCTGCAAGAACTGTTTTCTGTTTACCCACGAATAGAAGTCTGTTTATTTGATAAATGGGCAGAAAAATCCGGAGTTTTCAGACTGGTAATGGAAGGAAAGGGTGCAGAATCTGATATGGAATATGGAACCCGGTTTTATGAATTCCTTCTCTCATCAGGTGATAATGCACCCTGCTATGATGCGGTTTTTATAGATGAAGGGCATGCTTTTTGTCCCAGCTGGTTCCTGTGTGCAAGGCATGTGATTAAAGATAAGGATGGCGGAAATTTTTTTATCACTGCTGATGGATTACATGCTCTGGCTGGAATAAAAGGAGTCAGCTGGAAAGAACTTGGCATTCATGTCAGGGGTCATATCTTCAGGCACGGCATGACTCTTGAGAAGAACTATCAAAATACACGTGAAATTTTAAATCTTGCTCGTTTATTTATTCTTCCTGAAATTGAAGGAGATGAAGATGAGTACAAAAAACTCGTCCTTGCTTGTGATTGTTCAACCCGTTCGGGGCTCAAACCATTACTAATCTGGAATACGTCTCAGCAAGCCCAGGCTGAATATTCAATATATCTTGTTAAACGATTGCTTGGATCAATTAAGAGTGCACAGTATCTCTCCGGAATAAAACCGAATGATATTGCGATTCTGTATCCCGGTGTTGAGGCAGATGAAAAAAATATTATCAGAGCTATGGTATCTGATCTATGTCTGTATTGTCCGGTGCAATGGATTAGTGAGGGACATAATACTCATGAGAGGTTAGATTTGCCGGGGGTCAAAGTGCATGATCGCCATTCTATCAGGGGGATCTATTACCGGGTGGTGATGATATTATTTACTGAGAATTTTGAGAGGTTTTTTAGTGATTCAGAATTTTTCTCAGAAAAGTCTCTTTTTTATGAAGCATTGATTCGGCCACTTGATTATCTCACTCTTCAGTACACAGACCGGACTGATATTATCAGAAAAATGCTTGCTTCTGATTATGTAGATGAGTTTATTGGAAAATAGGGATTTCCCGGGTATTAGTCCGGAATTTTTCCAACCGTAGCGCAATAGATTAGAAACTCCTCTTCCCCGTCTATTTTTAGTAAATTTGCACCTCTTTCATCATCAAATGCAGCAATTGCACACACTCCGCATCCTGCCTGGCTGGCAGCAAGGTAAAGGTTCTGGCACACATGACCTGCATCAAGGTGGACAAGGCGGTATGCTCGCTCGCTGTACCGCCATGACATCCGATAAATTACAGATGACCAGAAAAAAATTACTGCTGCATTTTTTACAAAACTTTGATCAAGACAGGCAGCCATCGCCTTATCATCTGTGCCAGCAGCAGTATCAACAGGAATGAGCTGGTGAGAAAATGCAAGGTACCGATATATACCCGGAAGTACTCCCTCAACCCGGTTGATACAGAGATAGGTCTCAAAGGAATGCCGCCCTCCTGCTGAAGGAACTGTACGAAGAGTGTAGTAGGGATCCTGAATGTGCTCGATTCCTTGCGTAGCCCAGAGCAGATATGAGAGTTCTTCTATGTTAAGTGGATTTCGCAGATACTGGCGATGACTTCTTCTTTTTATTATGGCATCACGAAGGGAGACATGTCGAAGATCGATGCTTTGTGGCATTGGTAGCATAATACACAATCCATTCTCTGTTGCAGGTTTTTCAAGTGACGGGGCTGGTATCCCTTGCATCTGGTCTGATGGAGTGAGGTTTTCGTACCTTGTCTGCTCCATAAATATTTTACCGGTAGGTTTCATCAGAGGAGATATAGGGTCTGATAAGATAATATGTTGTTATTTGAAAGTCCTGATGGTGATCATTTGGAGCACAAGACTGGGACTGGTGAAAATTTTTTCATAAAATGTTTTCCTATAAAACGAAAAATAGGTTTTAGATTTTTTCAGTATCTTCACGCTTCAGTCCCCTGAAATTCTGCTGATTTTTGAATGAGATTTTAACCATCCGGGCTCCTGACACTATATGGGTGGAATGACATTGCCTCAAGTACAAAAATTCTGTGAAATAGAGATGTCTCCTGTTCATCCGTTGATCTCAAAGAATATTCTGATGTAAACCGTGCTGTTTTTAGTCTTAATATCTGTCACGGTTCAGGAACAAATCTTTACCTGTTAAATCTCACGACTGCTCATAGGTAGTGATGAAAAATTTCGTATATCTGATTCTGGGATTTTTAGTCAGCGGGATTATCCTTCTGATGCCAGAATCAATCTTTACCTCATGGCCGATACAGGCGACTGCTGCGATTACAGCCCTGATGGTAATCTGGTGGATCACCGAAGCAATACCTATCCCCGCAACCGCACTTGTACCACTGGTAGGATTCCCACTTTTGGGTGTTCTCTCACCGGCTGAAGCATCCGCACCTTATGCTGATAAGACGATTTTTCTGTTTCTTGGTGGTTTTATTATCGCGGCTTCTATGCAGCGGTGGAACCTGCACCGAAGAATTGCTCTTTCCCTGATTCTTAAGACCGGGACCAGCCCAAAACGAATTATTCTCGGATTTATGGTAGCAACTGCGTTTCTTTCACTCTGGATATCAAATACAGCAACTGCTATGCTTATGATACCTATTGCTATTGCGATCATCGGGACTGTTGTGGCAGATGCCGGGAAAGTTGCAGGTACAATAGTCCCCGATGATTTTTCCAAAGCTCTTATCATCTCAATTGCCTATGCAGCTTCTATCGGTGGTCTTGGAACTATTATCGGCTCTCCTCCAAATGGCATATTCTTAGCTCAACTGGAAACGCTTTTTCCAAGTGCTCCGACCATTGATTTTGTAACCTGGATGGCATTTGGTATCCCTCTTGTAGTCATCTTTATTCCACTCTGCTGGCTTTGGCTGGTATACGGTCCATATCGTCATATGCCTGACCAACTTCCCCAGAGCAGACCGATAATTGTAGAAGAACTGCGTAAACTTGGGTCGATTTCTACTGGAGAACGCTGGACACTGATTGTGTTTGTACTTACCGCGTTAATGTGGATCTTTTCTAAGTCTAAAGAGATTGGCAGTTTTGTCATTCCCGGTCTGGATATGATCTTTCCGGGTATCGATGACTCGACGATTGCAATGGCAGGGGCGCTCCTCCTCTTCCTTCTCCCGGTTAGCATCAGTAATCGTGAATATACAATGACCTGGGATGCAGTTGCAAAAATTCCATGGGGAATTCTCATCCTATTTGGTGGTGGTATCTGTCTTTCAAAGGGATTTATCAAGTCAGGACTTGCTGATCTGCTGGTTACTCAGTTTAGTGCTCTTCACATTCTGCATGTCGGTGTTCTTATCCTGTTATTGGCACTCCTGGTTTCGCTCCTGACTGAAGTTACTTCAAATACGGCAATTGCATCGGTAATGATGCCCATTCTTGCGGTGACTTCGATAAGTCTTATGATAAATCCGATTATCCTGATGCTTACCGCAGCCCTTACCGCTTCCCTTGCATTTATGCTCCCGGTAGCAACCCCTCCGAACGCTGTAGCATACAGTACTGGATATCTGAGCATGAAAGAGATGATGAGGACAGGGTTTGTATTAAATATGATAGGTATTTTACTAATTACACTCTTTATGTACTCGATAATTCTCTGGGTAATGGGAATAACCGTAGACCTTCCTGTGTGGGCTGCTTCCCCATCAAATCTGTAACCTTTTTTCCCGTCTATAGTGTGTTATAGTTTCTTTCTTTTTTGCAATCATCTAAATAGTTTAGCACCTAATGATCTGTGGTAAATGTAGTATCTAAACTATTTAGTAGGTTAAGGAAAATGGATGATCAAATTATTGCAACCTGTATGCGTATTACCAATAAAATCATTGAACTTGAGAAGATTCCACAAGAATATCGGACCGGTCAGGCATTATATCCATCAGAGATACATACCATTCAGGCTATTGGAGATAATGGTCTTATACGTGTTGGTGATCTTGCACATACTATGGGTGTGACAAGTGGAGCGGTTTCACAGATGGTTCGAAAACTTTCACATAAGGGATTGGTAGAAAAAAAACGGAGTTGTGAGAATGAGAAAGAAGTGTTCCTCTCCCTTTCTGATCATGGCAGAATTGCATATAACGCTCATGATGAAATTCACAAGGATATTGCAGAGCGGATACAGGAAAAAACCGGCAGACTGACTGAAGAAGAATATGCTCTAATAACCCGGGTATTTAATGCAATTGAATATACTATCATTGAGATGCTTGATAATAAAGCGCATTTGATAAAAAAACAGACGGAGGTGCAATAATATGGCTCATTCCGTTTGTCCAGCAAGCAGGGCCTGGATGCTGGATAATCCTCTTCGCAGACTTCTGATACGGCCCTCCTCGTTACTTGCGCCATATATCTCTTTAGGAATGACGGTTCTTGATATCGGGTGTGGCCCTGGATTTTTATCCCGACCACTTGCAAAGCTGGTAGGGCCGAATGGACTGGTTATTGCGGCTGATCTGCAGGAAGAGATGCTCACCCTCCTAAAAGAACGTGCTCAGAAGGAAGGTTGGATCGATCGTGTCCGGTTGCATCAGACGATGAAAGATTCCCTCAATTTTAATGAATTGGGACTTATTGATTTTATCGTAGCCTTTCATATGGTTCATGAGGTTCAGAGCCCTGAAAATTTCTTTAATGAGGCATTTTCATTGTTGAAATCCGGAGGCGGGCTCTTCCTTTGTGAACCATCCGGTCATGTAAATAAGGAGGAAATTGATCGGGAGATTACGAGTGCATTGCGTGCCGGTTTTGTCCTTGATAAAAAACTGCATAACCGGATGGAATACCGAATAGTCTTTCGAAAACCTCTCATCTCTGATTCCTTTTAAATATTATTTATCCTGCCAGTGGCCGGGGGTGTGCACAATACCCGGAAATGCTCTTATGTATGGAGGTCCTTTTCTCCTTCATGCTCACGCTCGCAGATATCAGGGACGCTGATTTCCGAATCAAAGATTATATCATTCATACTCCTCTTATCCCTTCATCAACTCTTAGCAATGCTACCGGTTGCCAGATATATCTGAAACCTGAGACTTTGCAGAAGGGCGGTTCATTTAAAATTCGAGGTGCTATGAACCGTATTTTTTTGCACCTCAATAAAATTCCGGATACTCCGGTTGTTGCAGCATCTGCAGGAAATCATGCCCAGGGTGTGGCCATTGCAGCTCATATTGCAGGTGTTCAGGCCATAATTGTGATGCCTGATTGGGCGTCTCTCTCAAAGCAGGAAGCTACCAGAGGGTATGGTGCAGAAGTATGTATTTTTGGTCAGACCATTGAAGAAAGTGTGAGCAGGGCACTGGAGATATCCCGTGACGGCGGACTTTTTATTCACCCGTTTGATGATGAGGAAGTGATGGCTGGACAGGGTACGCTTGCTCTGGAACTCTTTTCAGATCTTTCGGATATTGATGTCATAATAGTACCGGTTGGTGGGGGTGGGCTTATTTCTGGTATCGCAGTTGCAGCAAAAACCATCAGGCCTTCATGCCGGATTATTGGTGTTCAGTCAGATCAATGCCCCTGTGCCAAAGCAGCATCACTTCAAGGAGAGCCTGTTTGTATCAAAGCCCAACGGACTATTGCCGATGGTATTCGGGTAACAAAAATCGGGGAGTTAACCTTTCCGTACATTCGCGATCTTGTGGATGAGATAGTCACCGTTTCTGATGATGAGGTTGCGCTTTCTATGCTCTGGCTCCTTGAACATAAGAAGATCGTGAGTGAAGGGGCCGGTGCAGCATCAGTAGCTGCAATTCTCTTTAAAAAATGCTTTCTTCCTCACAACTCCCGGGTTGTTCCCATTATCAGCGGAGGGAATGTAGATAGTCATCAGCTTTCACGGATACTTCGCCGTGGACTCGCAATCCAGGGTCGGGTTCTTAGGATTTCTGTTATTATTGATGATCTGCCCGGATATCTGGCTCGTCTACTCTCAATTATCGGAGATAGTGGGGGAAATATTTTACACATTCATCACAATGCACCTGGAGATCCTGATATTCCAGTGCATGAAGTCAGAGTTGATATTGAACTAGAGACCCGAGGTCCTGATCATATTAGTGAGATTAAAAGGAATGTGACATCAGGTGGGTTTATGTTATTGTAACAGTTTTTTGGTAATTAAAGAACAAACTGAAATATTATAACAAACACAAGGTTCTTTTTCTTATATAATACAGAGTTAGGTATATTATAACCATTTCAGAGAATAACAGATGACTGATTTCGTTGCATATCATTGGTACCGGTATTTAAGTTTTTAGTTTATCATGACTCAAGAAGAAGACCTTTTTCAACGACAGATCAATGTCCCTGCTTTTTTTAATGAGCTTATCAAAAAGAAGGTCACACTTAAAGGAAAGAAAATTGGGCGTCTTTGTGATCTGATTATTACTGAGACCATCGGATGCCCGGAGGTTACTCACTTGTTAATCTGTCGGTCATTTCGAAAAAAACCTATAATCGTGCCTTGGGAACATGTAATTAGTATTCATCATAGCACAATTGAGATCATAGGCGATTCAATCGCTGTGTATGAGAGGGATTTATGTTCTAAGGAGATTTTATTGTCCTCATATATTCTCAATGAAAAAGTGATCGACCTTCAGGATCATGAGATTAAGGTAGTTCGCGATCTTAACCTGATTGTCAATATGTTCAACAAACTGCTGGTTTTTGAGGTTGATTTCAGCAGATATGCGCTTTTACGTAGGATCGGATTTACCTGGCTGGCAAGGGTTCTTCAGGGAAGTGAAGATGATGATTCTGTTTCTTCTATCCCGTGGATGTATGTTCAGCGGTTGCCCCCGGTATCAGGAGAAGAGAGGAGCGGGTTTAATTTTTCGGTTCTTAAAGAGAAACTTTCACGGATGCACCCTGTCGATCTTGCAGAGATAATTGAGGACATGGATAATGATCAACGTGCAGCGGTATTCTCCGAACTTGATACCACTATGGCATCTGATACTCTTGAAGAGATAGCCCCACCGATTCAGCGTAAAATTGTGTCAGGTCTAACCCGTGAAAAGGCGGTTGCGGTTATAAATGAGATGACTCCTGGTCAGGCTGCAGATATCCTCTCTGGTCTGCCTTATGATGAATCGCGTGAGATTCTTAGTGTTATGTCTGAAGATAAAGCGCAGAAGGTCAAATCAATTCTTGAACGGGCAGAAGAGAGTATTTTAAATTATACCACTACGAAATTCATCATGCTTCCTCCTGATGCAGAGGTTAGTGTTGTTCTGGATGAGTATCCACGTCTTGCAAAAGATAAAGATGTTATTATGTACCTGTATATTGTAGATGATTCTGATATATTACGAGGAATAGTTGATATTAAAGAACTGCTCATGGCTGATGACGAGAGCACCTTACTTGACATTATGGTGTATGATCTGATAACTTTAACACCTGAAAGCACCCTCCGGGAAGCTGCAGAGGAGTTTTCACGGTATGATTTCCGGTCGCTTCCTGTTGTTGATGAGGATCATAAGATAATCGGTGTTGTTTCTTACCGGGTGATTATGAAGCACCGTAGGCATCTCATTGACTGATTGCCAATGCACTTTGAGATGAATTTAAAATATATATTTGAAGAAGGGGTTTCCCCCTTCTTTTTCCGATAATCATCCGGAACGTTTTACTCACGTGCAGTATAGTTATTATCCTATGCTTCTATCGTCAGGGGATAATGAAATCTTTCGCCTGATGACGATATTTAGGGAGTGGTGCGTCTGCCCGATATCCTATTGGGGTGAGTATGATGGGTTTAAGATGTTTTGGCAGGTTAAGGATACGGGCAAACTCACCCTGGTCAAACCCCCCCATCGGGCATGAGTCAAATCCAAGGGATACTGCACCGAGCCATGCATATGTGGCGGCAATCATGGTGTTTTTAATTGCAAGTTCTTCTGCTGCAGATGGGGGCATTGAAGTAAACCAGTTTTTTATAAATCCAATTTGTCCGGTTACGGTGTCTGCAGGATCACCAGAGCGGAAGAGTCCGGTTTCAAGCTGGTCTATGCATTCGTGAGTATTGAGATCTGCACAGAATATGAGGAGATGTGAACAGGTGGATATCTGTTCCTGGTCAAATGCTGCCGATTGCAGGCATTCTTTTATCGTAGGGTCGGATATTATTTTTACCTTCCATGTCTGTAAATTAAAGGCAGAAGGTGCATACCTGATAATATTCATAAGATTTTCAACCAGATCATCACTAAGAGGACGCCCGTCAAATTTCTTACAGGCATAGCGGTTATGTATGCAATCCTTGAGATCCATGTGGTGATATTGTTGCGTAAGGTTAAGATGGTATTGACTACAGGATATATTTCTGTATACTGTAGTAAGATTATCAACTGGTTAGGGGGTATAAAGAGAGATGAGTTAGATCCGGTCTATAAACACCGATCAGGGGTAGGAAGAAGAACACATATTTAGATGTATGCAATTCATGACCCTGCTTTCGTTATTAACTCTCTGATGTCTATCCAGATGATAAGTTCTTTCTTACTCTCTCCCCGTTCTCCAATCTCTTTTTTAATTACTCCGAGAATGTGTCCTCCGTCCTCTCCTCCACAGGTAGCCTGATCAATATCGGTAATGGGGACATTTAAGACTGAGGTTACTTCATCAACTACAATTCCGGTTTTATTTCTCGATACGGTATCGTCCAGAACGATGAACCGGAGATCGGCTGCCTCACTATTTGTTGTGGCTTTGAGCTGTAGCAGCTGGCGGAGGTCAACAATGGTTGTGATTTCACCCCGAAGATCAATTATTCCCCGGACATGTGTTGGTGCATGAGGAAGGGGCGTGATTCGGGAAGCTTCTACAATCTCTCTGACATCAAAAAGATTAACTGCAAATTTATCCTCTCCGATGATAAATTCGACAACCTGGACTTCATCTACCTGATGTTCTTTACCTGATTGTTTTTTGATATCTGCTATATCCATGATATCTCCTTATATCTTGAATTTTGCCATTTCTTTGGAGACAACATCAACAACCTGACTTACGTTTGTAACAATTCTGCTAATTTCCTCAATTGAGGCAGAAGCTTCCTCTGTTGCTGCTGCAGCATCACCTGCTTCTTTAGCCGTGTTTTGGACTAAGGCACTTACTTCATTGATACTGGCGGTAACTTCCTCAACAGAAGCTGCCTGCTCTTCTGATGATGAGGCGACATCAGTTGCATTGCGGGTGATATCTTCAATTGATCCGGCTATCTGGTTAAATGATCCAAGTGTTTCAGCAAGTGCTGAGCTTCCCTGCTCAACTGTTTTTCCGGCAAGGTTCATCGCTTCATTTGCTTTTTTTGCCTTTTCCTGCAGAGCCATTATCATATCTGCAATATTTTCGGCAGATTGTCGGGAATCCTGGGCAAGCGACTTTACCTCTGCAGCAACCACTGCAAATCCACGACCTGCTTCTCCTGCCCGTGCCGCTTCGATTGCAGCGTTGAGAGCAAGGAGGTTTGTCTGGCTTGCAATATCTGATATGAGACGAACAATTTTCCCGATCTCTTCCATCTGTTGGTTGATATCCTTGACGATCTGACCTACTTCAGAAGAAGAACGTTTAATCTCAGTCATAGCAGTTTCTGACCGTTTTGCAAGCTCAACGCCATTTCTTGCATACTCGTTTGCCTGGGTAGCGGTGGTTGAGACCTCTTCTGCCCTTCTTGAAACTTCAGCGACCGTGATGTTCAGGTCTTCCATGGCTTTAAGTACCTGAATAATTCCATCTTCTCCCTTCACTGAGTTAGCATTCACTTCATTGGCATTTTCTGCTATCTGCTGGGCTCCGGCTGAAACTTCTTCAACACTTGCAGCAGCTTCTTCAGCGTTTGAGGCAAGGTCAAGAAGTTGTTTATTGATAAGTCCTACAGCAGATGATACCTGGATTCCAATGTTATTTAATGCCTCTTTAAATTCTATCCAGTCCCCGGCAACTTTTAATGAAGGATCTACCCGTGCTGCAAAGTTCGAGTTTGCATATTCAATTGACACTCGAAGAGCCTCATTCACTGGTAAGACGACACTATCAAGAGTTTCATTAACTCCCTCGACAATCTTTTTATAATCTCCCTGGTGTTTCGTAGCGTCTGCCCGTGTCTTTAATTTTCCTGCGATTCCTGCTTCTGAAAGCAGTAATGCATCGGCAACAAGGTTTTTTATAGCGATATTTACTTGTTTGAGTTTTTCATTAATTATTACAAAATTTTTATGAGCATCACCGGTATATTCATCGGCCTTAGCTACATCAATCTCGATATTCGTATCCCCGTTACTTAATTTTTCTAGATTTTTCCCAATCTTTTCTACTTCATCATTCAGATAGTTAGCAACCTTAATAGCAGCGGTCTGGTCCTGAACAAATTCAAATGCTCCGGTAATTTCTCCCTTTTGGTTCTTTATCGGGATACCTGTATACGCAATTTCCAATTCTTTCCCCTGGGGTTTTGCCTGAGTCTGGCGTGATATATCTGTGTTTTTTCCCATTGCCTGGGCGCAGGCACAGTTCTGGGTCTGACAGTCTCCGGTTTTGAATTGGTTATAACATTTCTTCCCGAATAATTCTTTCTTTCCTGTACCAACGAGATTTGATCCTGTCTGATTCATATAGAGGATATTGAAATCCCTGTCAATTGCCATTATGGGGAGGGGCATTCGGTCAATATATCCGACAAGGATTTCAAGGGTTTTATTTACTCCCTCAACTATCTTTCTGAAATCTCCCTGATGAGTCGAGGCATCTGCCCGTGTATCGAGTTTTCCAAGCACCACTGAATCGACAAGCATTCCCGCGTCAGATACTAACCGGTTTACGACATCGATACAGGAGTTCAGGTTATTTTTAATCTCGTTAAAATCTCCTTGATATGTGTCGGTGATTTTCGGAGGAATATCTCCTTTTGATATCCGATCTACATACTCGGCAGCAACATTTAACGGGGTAATTACGGCATCAAGAGTTGTATTGACTCCTTCGATAATTTTCTTAAAATCTCCCTGATGAGCCGAGGCATCTGCCCGTGTATCAAGTCTCCCTTGGACTGCCGCATCAACAAGAGCAAGAATGTCTTTAATTGCCGACTTTTGTTCTGTCTGGTCGATAATGTATTCTACTGCACCGGTGCAGATTCCGTTTTCATCAATAATGGGGGTAGCGATGTATCGGACTGGGATATCTTTTCCACCAATGTGTGCAGTCGTTTCTTCGGTAATACTCCGTTTTTCTCGGATACTTCGCATTGTTGCGCAATTTCCACCTGCACAGTCATCGGTATTAAATAAGGTATGACAGATGGTCCCGATAAGTTCCTCTGGAGTTTTTTGGAACAGGGTCGCACCCGTTTTATTGATATGGGTTATCCGCTGCTGGAGATCAATTGCGATAACCGGAGTTCCTACACCGTTTAGTACTCCCTGGATTTCACGTCTGCCCATCTCTAACTTCTGCTCTTTTTCTTTTAATTCTGTGAGATCCTGGAAATATTCTACTGCTCCGATGACCTGGCCATCACTATCATAGAGCGGGGATGCATAGTATTTTATTGGAATAGCCTTTCCGTTGATGCGTGCTATCGTCTCACTTTCAATTTTTCTTTTTTCATGCATTGCACGAAGGGTTGCACACTGTCCCCCTTCGCAGTCATCTGTTTTAAAAAGGGTGTGACATTTCTTCCCAACCGCTTCTATTCGTGAAATCCCGAGGACCTGCAGTGCAGCCTCGTTAATTAACTGAATTGTTCTGTCCGGTGTAATCTGAATAACGGGCGTTATGATTGCATCAAGAATACTCTGAACCTGATCTGTATTATCCCCATCTTTTTCCATTTTTGAATTTCCTCTAGTAATTGTATGGTATTCAAAGGCACATATATCCATTTAGTTGCGTGGCATCAATGCCGTGCATTGGCGAGATATTAAATCAGAGAATTTCCAATTTCATTTATGAATATTATGGGTGGTGATCATTCACCATGTTCACTCATCCTTGATTTATTGAATGAATATTCCCAGGGATTAACGATCAAAGACATTGCCTCCCACCTTGGTCTTAATCGTAACCTGACTGCAAAAAATCTTTCCATTCTTCATATGCAGGGCAGGGTAGATCTCCGGTCATATGGAAAAGTTAAGTTATACCGGATATCTCAACGTATACCGTTTCATTCCCTTTCACTTGTCACTAATGGGTGCGTAATCGGGCTTGACCAGTTATTATGTGTCAAAGAAATACTTGGAAGGTGCAAGGAAACTATCGGGACAGACAAAGATGTTCTTATCTATCGGCCATATTCTGAAATCTGTCACCCGGTGTTTCATGATCCGATCGTCAGAAATTATTTATTCGAATATAAATCGGGGTATCCCCCCTCGCCCCTTCATAAGGAAATACTATGGAATAATCAGGTATTTACCCTTACTATTGCCCCATGTATTTTTGATGATGGGAATTGCGGTCTTGCTTTGGTATTATCAGATATCTCCGGAATCAATGCCTCAAGTATTGAATATAAGCAAACGAAACGGGCATATCATCATTTGAGTCGCGAAATACCCGATTTCATTGCACATTTTAACATGGAAGGGGAACTTCTCTATATTAATGAATCATATGTCCGGTATTGTGGAAAAGATCAGGATGAACTCCTCCATACTGTAGGAATTCCTCTTGCCACTCATGATGATTTTTCAATAATCTGTGAGGGTGTTCGAAGAACTGTTGCGGAGGAATCCACCACTCCTTACGATATCCGGGTTGTCATGGGTGATGGAGATATCAGGTGGCAGAGATGGATTTTTTACCCGGTATTTGAAGGTCCTTTCCTTATTGAGATGCATGGATATGGCCGGGATATTACTGATGAGCGGGAAAAAAGTGCTTATTATCTTAGGCTCGAGAAAGACTTCAAAGAGGCTGTATCTGAAAAATCATCTGAATTACGTGAAGTAACTGCCATTCTCAGGAGAGAGATTGATGAACGGAAAGTGCTTGAAGTAGCATTAAAAAAGAAAGAAGAACAGTATCGCAATCTCACCGAAATTACTACTGATATGATCTTGGAGGTAGATTGTCATGGAATAATTGTCTATGTAAATCCCCAGGTTTACCATGTTCTTGGATTTCATCCCCCGGAGGTAATTGGGACAGTGATATGGGATTTTGTTGTTACTGAAAAAAGAGTATCTATTAAACGATTTTTCAGCCAGAACACCGGGTATCAATTTGAACAAGTATCTATTCCTCTAAACCACCGTAATGGATCTGAAGTATGGGTAGAATTTTCAGGTGTCCCGTTTTTTGATGAAAATCAACAATTATCCGGGTATAGGGGAATTGGTCGGGATGTTACAAAATCCGTTGCTATTGAAACATACAATCGTCGACTTCAGGCAATTATTGAATCCACTCCTGATATTGTCAGAATATCAGATATTAAAGGAGATATTCTTTATATTAATAAAGCAGGCAGGAAAATTCTGAATATTCCGGATGAAACAGACATTACTACCTTAAATAACTCTGATTATATGGATCCGGAAGACTGGTCTAAAATTCTCCTTGGCAGGCAGACTGCAATTGAAAACGGTATCTGGCAGGGTATAACAACACTCCGTGCAACAGATGGGACAAAAATTCCTGTATCTCAAGTAATTATTCCTCACTCCACAGGTAAAGGTGACGAATTAATTTTTTCGACCGTTGCCCGGGATATAACTGAAATAACTCAGTTTCAGGAGATTTTGGAGAATGATTACCTCTATACCCGGAGTCTTATTGAAGCAAACCCTGATCCTCTTATAACTATTGGCTCTGGCGGAGAGATTCAGGATGTAAACCATGCAACTGAGCAGGTAACTGGTTACTCCCGTGAAGAATTGATTGGCACAGATTTCTGCACCTACTTTTCAGATCCTAAAAGTGCTCGCAAAGGGTATAAACAGGTGTTTTCAGATGGATTTGTAAAGAACTACCCTCTTGAAATACTTCATTACGATGGGCATGTATCACCCGTTCTCTATAATGCCACACTTTATCGCGATCGCTCTGGTGCAGTTCAGGGGGTATTCGCCGCTGCCAGGGATATTTCTGCAATAAAAAACACTGAACAACAACTTGCAGAATCACGAGATTATTATCTGAAGATCCTTGACAATTTTCCAAATCCAATCTGGCGCTCGGATACGTCTGCTAAATGCGATTATTTTAATAAAGCCTGGCTTTCGTTTACTGGGAAAACAATTAAAGAAGAGATGGGAGATGGATGGGTAAAAGGTGTTCATCCTGAAGATCTCGATCGATGTATAGCGTTATATCGCTCATCATTTGATCAGCGTGAACCGTTTTTTATGATATACCGGTTGCTTCATAATGATGGTTCATATCACCGGATAGCAGACTATGGATCTCCGATATTTGATGTTAAAGGGGAATTTTCCGGTTATATTGGTTCCTGCTATGATTTGGATGAAGTGGAGGTTCAATGACTTTTACCAGCCTGAATAAATCGATAATTACCAATAATCGAAAGTTGCTTTCTCTCATTCATGACATGACTTGTATTTATGGATTTGTTGTGATCAGCATTACGTGCAATAACATATGGATAATAACGGGAGAGTTATCATCTGGAACCGTGCAATTGAAGAAATGACCGGAGTGTTAGCGGATGAAATTATTGGAATCGGTGATTATGCGTATGCACTTTCATTTTACGGTGAAAAACGCCTGATATTGATAGATTTTGTCAGTCATAACCCTGAAGAGGTAAGTCATCTATACGAACACGTCCATAAAAGGGGTGAAAATCTTATCGCTGAACTTTATAGTGATAAGATGTATGGGGGAAAAGGAGCCTATCTCTGGGGTATTACCACACCGCTGATTGATGCTTGTGGGAATGTCATTGGGGCAATAGAATCTATACGCGATATCACCGAACGAAAAAATATGGAGATTGACCTTATCAGAAGTAATGAAGAACTTAGCTCATCTTATGAAGAGCTTGCAAGAAGCCATGAGGAGGTTTCAGCAAGTTTAGAAGAACTTCATGCTCAGGAAGAGCAGGTAGCCATGAATGAGATGCGTTTTTTCAATCTTGTTTCACACCTGCCTGATGGGATTATTATTTATCGCGGGGGAAAAATTCGGTATGCAAACCCTGCAGCAGTTTCTTTACTTAAATATACAGAAGAAAGTAACCTCTATGAAATTGATCTGTTCCAAATTATTCATCCCCGCTATATTGACCTGATGCAGTTTCATATCTCTGAAACAGGTCTTAAAACCCGTCATCCTATTGATAGTTCATTCATCAGGTCAGATGGAATGGCTATCCCCGTCGAAGTAACAACCGCTCCCTATTCTGATGAGCATGGTCCCGGGATTATGATAATTGTCAGGGATATGACCGGTCTTATGAGAAAGACTTCCTGATTATTGGGATACTTTAATCCCTCTTTCGATCTGGTTGGTTGTATCTCTGATATCTTTCTGTTGCAGGATTAAAAAAAATAAGTTAAAATTACCCGTATTGTTCTGCAGGGAGTCAAATTTTCAGATATACTGCTCAAAAATGAAATTCGTTTATTATGCAGACAGACCTGTTCCGGTGTAGATCCCAGATCCTACTAACCAGTCATCTCCGGCAGGAAGAACATAACAAAGTTTAAGTTCATTGTTTTCTGTATCAGGATTATTATAAACCACGTATATAAATCCACCCCCATTCATTGCCATCTGAATCTCCTGTTCAGTAACCCGTGAACCATATATATCTGTAAAGTTCATACGGTTCTGGCCAATAATATCCTGCTGGTGGGGAAGTGCAAGAGTGGTTCCATCATATCCATATGCAAAGATATACTCTCCCCCGTTGGCAAATGGTTTTGAAAGGTCATTAAAATCCATGATTGCCTGCTTCTTTCCTACCTTTTCAGCATGACTCACTGCATTTTTAACCCGTAGAATCAGTGTATTGATCTCACTCTGACTTAGTTCTGCAGTAACCCAGGGAAGGAATATTCCTGAACAAACAAACCACTCTGAGTCTACCGGTTCAATCCTGAATATTTTCAGCTGATTCATAAAATCATTTGCCTGATTTGGATAGACAAAGTACATATGCCCACCACCCCTTTTCGCTGCATCAATCAGGGCCCTCATGGTTGGAAATCCATTTACATCAGTCAGACCGATCCGATTTTTGCCAAGCAGACCTTTCTGATGTGGAAGGGCAAGAGTAGTACCGTTCATGTCATATGCGAAGATATAGAGGTCTGAAGTGACATAAGGTCCGGAAATATTGTTAAAAGTTTCACAAGCTGTCTCCTGCCCTACATCCCTGGCATATGCTGCAGCTTCCTGAACAAAAGTGGTCATTTCAGCGATGCTCTTATTAAGGTTATCAGGTGGTAATGTGTCATTACCTGAGTTTGAAAGCGGGGAGTGGATGTCATCAACATTTCTGACAACACCAACCCGCCATTCCTGCTCATCGATTGCAAGGGTTGTCCATACCGCCTCCCGAAGCACCTGTCTGTCCCAGAACTGATTCCAGAAGGTATACTGGATTGTTCCATCTGGGTTTTCAATAACGTTTCGGGCTACGTTATGCATTTCTGTGGAGTTATAGAGTGGATCGGTCAGAATATTTATCCCCGTTTCTATCTCATTGGTTTCATAGATGGTCAGTCCGTCTAGTTGGATGATGAATACCTCATAGCCGGTCTGTTCAGTGAAAGGGGCAACAACCATTCTGAAAAATTCTTCCGGACGGATGGTAATATCAGTATAGCCTACATACACATTTTCTGAAAATATTGGATAACTAACCGATATTCCATAAAATCCTTCTACTAAATGGAATAAATTGGAGATAATGGGGACTCTTAGTTCATTTGCAAATTGTGTCTCCGGCTGGTACCCAAGATCAGTTCCAACCAGGTGATTATATCGGGATGGTGCTGCAGCAGTCACTACATTGTCGGGCGATATTGCGAACGAGGAATAACTGTAGGTGATTGCATCCACTTTTGTATCTAATACTGCAGTCGCATCAGGTCCGGTAATACCGGTTTTTGCAAGTTCTTCTGCGCTGATTCTGTTCTTTTCCCTGATTACATTAAATTCATCTGATATTTCATCGGTAATTTTTTCCAGAGCAGCGCTCATATCCGCAGGAGGAGTGAGATTAGAAATAGTTGTATCTGTTCCTGTCTGCAATGCCAAACCCGGTGGGATAAAAAAAACAAGAACTCCAATAAGAAGGAGAATGAAGGGTATCAATTTCATAATTATGCATTTTTCATTAGGAGATTAAATACTCTGGGTTTTGATTTTCATTAATCATTCCGTTCATCCCAAAAACCAATATTAATATGGATTTCTGATAACACTCCTGGCATTACTTCGACGTTCAACAATAATACGTGTTGATATCCGCTCTTTAATTGCAGGAACATGAGAGATAATTCCAATAAGTTTTCCCTGTTGATGCAGACCGGAAAGAGCAATTAACGCGGTTTCAAGGGCTTCATCATCAAGGGTTCCAAATCCTTCGTCCAGGAATAGTGAATCGACTCTGACCTTTTTACTAGCCATACCAGACAGGCCAAGAGCAAGAGCAAGACTGACAATAAAACTCTCACCACCTGAGAGGTTTTTTGTGCTTCTTGTCTCTCCGGCCTGCCACGTATCAATTACTGCAAGATCAAGCGGGATATTGGGGTCCGGACGGAGAATATACCGGTCAGTCATCATCTGCAGATGCCGGTTCGCCTGAGTAATAATTGAAATGTCAGGCCCTGGGCAAATACCCTGAATTTTTTCCCGTCTGCAGAACCGATAAGAGCATGCAGCCGCTCCCACCGGTCCCGTTCGTGTTTCTGGTCTTCTATCCGGGCAATTGTGCCTGCCATCTGTGTACGCCGTGTTCCGTCTTCTTCAAGTTTAGTTCTGATTCCTCCGATATCTTCCCGGAGTGTATCCAGTTTGTGTTTTAATTCGCGTAATGCCAGTTCAAGTTCTTCTCTGGTGTTTTCTCTTTTGAATGATGCATCTATCCGGACAATTTCTGCATTTTTATCAGTAATCAGGGCTGAAAGGGTGGTCTCTTCCTGAGTGAGGTCTGCAATGAGTTTTTCAAGCCGGAATATTTCTTCATCAGTGAGAAGAGCTTCCTTTAATGCGGATTCAGTTTGAAACCCTGCAGAAGTTATGCCTTGAAGGAATCTGGAGAACTGTTCTTCAAGTTCACGCCTTTGTACTTCCAGTGATGCAAGAAGTGATTGAACCTGACCGGAAAGGGTATCCCATGCGGTTCGCTTCTCGTCGCTCGATAATTTTGCACGGGTATAACTTTCTTTGGCAGCCTGGTTTAATACCTTTAGTCTCTCTTCTTCTTCCTGAGGAGTTTTATTTCCATACACTTTTTCTCTCTCTGCCACAATTATGAAGTATTTTTCCTTCTGTGCAGCAAGAGTTATCTCTCTTCCCGCGATCTCCTCATCTATAGCAGAAATTGATGTCTGGTTTGATGAAATCAGGGGGGATATGTCAGTAATTAGAGAATCAAGTTCTTTCTTTTTTGTTTCATGTAATATATAGGAAGAATAACGGGATTTCAGGTTGTCACTAATACCTTCAATCGTGGTAGAATCAATGACCTGATAGTTATATGGAGTGAGAGCAAGAACGAGGGCCTGATGTACTTCTTCGAAGGTTCCTGTCTGTTCTTCAATTTCACGGATGAGACGTTGTACCTCTGTTTTAATTCCTTCAGCCTTAAACCTGGCATCAGTCTCTGCCTGTACCAGGTGTGTCTGCGTATCTTTTGCTGCTGCACGTGCTAATTCGGCGTCACGAATTCTTTTGTCTGTTTCTTCAATCGATGCAATCCTGGATGCTGTATCAATTATACTCTTTTCAGCCTGCGCTTTCTCATTCTGTATGAGCACTAATTTATCTTTTTCAGGAATAGTAGTCGGGATGCCGAGTTCATCAGCTCCCGCAATCCATATCTCCTGTGCATCCTTTATTTTGTTCTGTGCAGCAGTCTGGTCCTGGATATTGCGGGCAATATCTTTTTCACTGGATATTATTGTTGCATCGATTTTACTAATTTCACCTGTTAATTCTTTAAGTGACTTTTTTGCCTGGGCTAGGGCTGCTTCTTTTTCACTTACGATTGGGGTATTCTGTGATGTATAGGGATGAACTTTAGACCCGCACAACGGGCATGGTTCTCCTTCATGAAGGCGTTTTCGCTCTTCATTAAGATCTCTGACGGTTATTGCAAGAACAAGTTCACGTTCATAGCTGGAAACCCGCTCTTCCTGTCTTACACTATCTAATAACAGGTCATTTTTTCTCTTTTTATTTGCAGCTACGTGTAATTCCCAGGTTGAATAGTTATTTTTCAGCTCAGTTAGTTCTGTTACTAAGGATTGATGGTTAATTATTGTGTTCTCTACTATTTTGAGCAGATCTATTCTTTTTTGAAGATTTTTTTCTGTATTTTGTAATGTTTTAAAATCACTAGTGTCAACAAGGTTTTGCATCTGAATTTTCAGGTCAGATATAATGGCATCCAGATGGTCTAACTCTTTTTGATGGTCATTGACTGCCAGGATTGTCTGTTGGTGTTTTTCATCAGCAATTTTTTGTAATTCAATAGTATCTTTACGTTTCTGATTGACTGAAATTAATGTGTTCTGATGTCGTTTCCATTCATCTATCTGGCGGACAATACCGGAATAATCGGTAAGAAGTCTGGCATCACTCTCATGTGTGATGAGGTATGATTCTGCATTTCTCATGAGTGAGTCATATTCATTATTTTTTGTGAGCAGGCCTGATAATATTGTATTTGTTTTGTCCTTTTTCTCTTGTCGCTCATGAATCCCGGTTTTCAGATTTTTTATCCCCTCTGATAACCCTTGGATTATGGTATCATATTCTCTTACTTGTGTTAACAGGGGGCCCTCCTGTATGAGCAGATTTTCAACCCGTTTATATTCTTCCTCTGCCTCTTTGAGTAATAATATGACTGAATGGTATGCTTCCTCAGCATCCGCAGCAGTTTTCATTACATGAGATACCTGATCAGTACCCTGATCAATTTTATCGCGAAGCGTGGTTATTGCTTTCAATGAAGGTTCAAACTGCGCTGCTCTTTTTCCAGTTACAAGTTTTTCTATCTCGGTTGCAGATTGTTCACGTCGTTTTGCATGGTTTTCCTGGTTGGAAAGGAGTGCGTCTAGTTCTGTTTTCAATACTTCCCTTCGTATATGTGTGTCAATAACTTCCCTGGTATCTTTGATTTTGGCCTCAATTTCAGAAGAAATGGCCTCTTTACTTTCTTTTTCACTGATAAATGTTGTAATCTCCTCATCAGAGAGGACTGCTATCATCCCCGCTTTGGTCTCAAGCGTGAGTAATTTGGTTTTTTCCTCGTTAAACCGCTCATGAACCGTTCTGGATATTTCACTATAGATGCCTGTTCCGGTGATCTGTTCTAATATCGGCGCTCTTTCATCTGGTTTCGCCTCAAGAAAAGCCGAAAACCCACCTTGTGCAAGCAATATAGATCTGGTAAACTGCTCAAAGTCCATACCGGTTGCTTCCCGTACCCGGTTCCCAACTTCCTTTATTTTACTTTCAAGTATCTGGTTTGTCAGGGCATCAACAATTTCATGCTCTGGTTGTTGTAATTTTCCATCTGGTTTACCATGAGCCCGTTTCTGCCGCCAGTTACAACGAAATACTCCAGCTGATGATGAAAATGTAACCTCCGCGAAACATTCACCGGTATGCCTGGTCATAATCTCATTTGTAGTTGCTGTTATTCGTTCGAGACGGGGTGTCTGGCCATAGAGTGCAAGACAGATAGCGTCAAGGATAGTGGTCTTGCCCGAACCAGTTGGTCCGGTTATTGCAAAGATTCCTGACGAGGTAAAGACCGGGTTCTGTAGATTTATTTCCCAGTCTCCGGCAAGTGAATTGAGGTTTCTGAATCTGATCGTCAGGATTTTCATAGTATCTCCCCTGTCTGACTCTTATGATTCATTGGCATCCCCTTCATGTATTACTGCTAAAATTTCCTTGTATGCAGCGGTCAGGTCCTCCCAATGGTTCTCTGGTTCTTCTGCTGCAATAAGGCATCTTCTAAAGACTTCCATCGTGTCAAGTTCTTCAAGTGATTCGGTTTCGTCGCTCTGGTTCAGGATTATTGGATTCAGAGTTACTGGCTTTATTTTTAGGACATCTATTCCTGATCCTGCGGTTGCCTTCATAATCTCTTCCCTGACACCCGTTCCTGTTCTGGGATCAGAGAGCAGAACTTCAGTCCAGATCG
>Ga0351897_1071_pt1 | contig 22701 bp, 18 predicted proteins | sample BONcelHT113001C4_FD_206876 | JGI IMG/M metagenome (GOLD analysis project Ga0351897, IMG submission 206876) | Enriched cells from coal bed in the Powder River Basin, Montana, United States - BONCAT cells T11 rep1 HSBNCT.T11.300.1.C4 ... | reverse complement strand
GCATGGCAATGCAGTTATTCAGTTCCCGCAATGGTGGATTTACCTTGTAGAGCAGGCCATCGCGATTATTCATCTGCGTGCACGCCCACAAAAGATGGTGCGGCGTAACGCCACATGTAATCCGGATCTCAGCCTTTACGGATTTAATTAAAGCAAGCGAAGCAGCGGCCGATACGTGGACGCATGGCCCGGTGCGGGGCAGATACCATCATCGTCGATCTGAAAAAAGAGATGGCCGAAGCATGTTACCTTGTTTTAAAAGCACAGGCGAAATACGACGGCGGATACTGGAATACAACCGGCATAGCGCGTGCGGTGACAGTTCGCGGCCTGTTGCCGGAAATGATAAGGCGTGGCTGTTCGGTCCTTGCGCACGGCGCCACCGGTCGCGGCAACGACCAGGTGCGCTTTGAGCGATATGTCAATGTACTTGCGCCGCATATGAGGGTATACGCTCCCTGGCGCGATCCGGCGCTGCTGGCCCAATTTCCCGGACGGACCCAGATGGCGGCCTATTTAAAGCACTTTGGCATTGAGGCTTTCAGCGGTGGTAGAAAACAATATTCAACGGATGCGAATCTGGCTGGCCTTTCCCATGAGGCGGAAGACCTTGAAAGCCTTCGAACGCCATGTACAATTGTCAAGCCGACCATGGGAGTCTGGCCCCATGACGCGAGCGATAGAATTGAAAAATTCACGGTAGTTTTTAAAAGAGGTCGTGCTGTTAAAATAAACAACCGGAAAGTCAACCCTCTCTCAGCAATGCGCCTGGCCAACAAGATCGGCGGACGGAACGGGATTGGACTGAAACACGCCCTTGAAAACAGGATTATCGGAACAAAGAGCAGGGGGGTATATGAAGCGCCGGGCATGGAACTGCTCGGTCGTTGTCTTGAATTTGTATATCAGGCGGTTCTTGACCGGAGATCTACCCAGCTGTTTCAGCAATTATCAATGCTTGTCGCCGGCCAGATTTATGATGGCCGCTTATATGATCCTGTGACCCGCGCAGCCTTGAATGCGGTTGAATCTCTCGCGCAAAACGCTTCAGCTACCGTTCAGGTCGGCCTTTACAAAGGCAATATATATTTTCTGAAATTAACCGATTGTCCTGGCTCGCTTTATAATGAAGCGGATTCATCAATGGAAAAAAGCTCAGGATTGAATCCAACCAGTTCACAGGGTTTTGTGGAAATCCAAGGCGTTGAAGCGCTTTCAATGGCCAAAGCGGGGCAGATTGACCTGAAAGTTAAAAAGTAATATTGTGGCGCGGATATGCAGAAAAAAGTTAATATTGAAAAGGCCATCCGGAGGAAATACCCTGAGCAGGTTGTCTTGGTTACGACCGTTAAACCAAATGGCGGGACGAATGTGATGGCCGTGGGCTGGGTCGCAATTGCTTCCAGCGAACCATTAATGTTCATGCTCGGGATAGATGACGGAGCCTTTACCTATGAGCTGATAAGGAAAAACAGGGAATTTGTGGTGGCTTTTCCGCATGATGGAATGGCCGCGGAAGTGCTTTTCGCCGGCTCGCGCCATGGCCATGATTGTGATAAAATATCAAAGTGTGGCATTAAAGTCAGCAAAGCTGCAAAGATCAAGGCGCCTCTCCTGACCGATGCCGTGGCAAATTTCGAATGCAAGTTGGTTGATATTTACCGTCCGGGAGACTGTCCATTGGTAATCGGGCGGGTAATAGCGGCGCATGAGAATGTCAGGGCCGGCCTAAAACGTCTCTACACGGTTGCTCCGGGGCATAAATTGTCGGGGGTTAAGCCGGCTATCGTAAAAATTAAGAAAAACGGATAAATGAAATGAAAACAATTGCATTTAACGGCAGTCCGCGCGCAGATGGAAATACCGCCTTCTTGCTGAATTATGTTTTGGACGAAATCAAGCAGGAAGGTATTGAAACCGAAATCGTTCAGGTGGGCGGAACTAATGTCCACGGCTGCAGGGCGTGTTACCAATGCTTCAAACAGGCCAATCAGCATTGTGCCTGTAAGGATGACTGCCTTAATGAATGGATAGACAAAATGCTGAAGGCTGATGCAATACTGCTTGGCTCGCCGACATATTTTGCCGATATTACCCCTGAAATGAAGTCGTTAATTGACAGGGCGGGGCTGACGGCCCGCGCCAATAATGAAATGTTCAAGCGTAAAATCGGGGCGGCCGTGGTGGCCGTACGGCGCACCGGTGCGATCCATGCCTTTGACACGCTCAATCATTTCTTTCTAATTGAGGGAATGATCGTGCCCGGGTCAAGCTACTGGAATATGGCCTTTGGCAGGGAAAGGGGCGAGGTGGCGCGCGACGAAGAAGGCTTGCGCACCATGAAGACGCTCGGCCAGAATATATCCTGGCTATTGAAAAAGATTTGTAATTAATGTGAAGGCGATATAGAGTGAATATGCGCCTTTTCAGGAGAGACCGATGTTTAAAAACATGAAACAAAAAATATTCTGGGCAGTTTTTGTCACGGTGTTGACCGTCAATCTTGTTGTTGGCGCCAAGATTGCTACACAAAACACAAAGGAGAATGACACAACCGAAGTTGCGTTTGAAAAAATGCAATTATTGGCCGAGGTGCTTCTGCAGATCAGGCAAAGCTACGTCGATGAGGATAAAGTTCAATACAAGGACCTGTTGTACGGAGCAATGCGGGGCATGCTTCAGTCGCTTGATCCTCATAGCCAGTTCATGGAGCCGGATACTTTTTCAGACATGAAAAATGACACAGCCGGCGAGTTCGGTGGGTTAGGGATTGTGATCGGAATGCGTGACGGCATCCTGACGGTCATCGCGCCCATGGAAGATACCCCGGCATACCGGGCCGGAATCCTGCATAATGACAGGATCGTGGCTATCGACGGTGAGTCCACTGAAAATATTAGCCTGCAGGATGCCGTAAAGAAAATGCGCGGCGAGCCGGGCACAAAAGTGAAGATTAAAATCATGCGACCCAAGCCTCAGGAAATCAAGGAAATAGAAATTGTGCGTGCCATCATCAAAGTGGAAAGCGTCAAGGGTGTCAACATGCTGCCCGGCCAGATTGGATACATACGCATAACCCAGTTTAATGAACCTACTGCTGAAGCTCTCCAGAAGGCAATTGAAAAACTGCTCGCTCAGGACATGAAAGCCCTGATTCTTGATTTGCGCAATAACCCCGGGGGACTGCTCGCTTCAGCCGTGGAGGTTTCACAGAAATTCTTAAAGGGCGGCGAAAAAATCGTTTCAACCAAGGGACGTGCCGGAACCGGCGTGCTGACTCAATACGCTTCCAAAGGCAAGTATCATTACACCGATTTTCCGATGATTATTCTCGTCAACGGCGGCAGCGCGAGCGCGTCTGAAATAGTCGCCGGCGCTCTGCAGGATTGCAAACGCGCGATTTTAGTGGGCGAAAAAACATTTGGCAAAGGTTCTGTCCAAAGCGTCATGCCGCTTGATGACGGATCGGCCATCCGTTTGACTACCGCCAAGTATTACACTCCGAATGAGCGCATGATTCATGAGAAGGGCATAGACCCGGACATCTTTATTCCAATGTCGCCTGATCAGTGGCAAAAAGTTATGATGAAGCGGTCACGAGATGAAATCGGTGACTTCAGCGTTGATGAAAAGGTTGATATGACTAATGCGGTTGACGTCCAGCTTGAGCGCGCCATGGATATTTTAAAAGGCATCAGGAGTTTTCAGTCTCACGCCAAGACTGCTGCCGTTTCAAAATAATCCTTCTTCATTCTTATCGCTTTTGCAAATGTATTAATCATGAATGTCCTTGGCATTGAAACCTCCTGTGATGAAACTGCCACCGCGATAGTGACCGGCGGGCGGAAGGTGCTTTCAAGCGTGGTATTCAGCCAGACTGATCTTCACCGTCCTTACGGCGGGGTTGTGCCGGAAATTGCCTCGCGCAATCACCTTCAGCTTTTACCCGCGCTTATTGAAAGGGCGTTAAATGAAGCTGATATGGGCTGGAACCAGATAAATGCCGTCGCAGCCACATACGGTCCGGGGCTGGCAAGTTCGCTGCTGGTTGGAGTTGCATCCGGTCGTGGATTGGCTTTACGACTTGGAATTCCATTTATTGCCATAAGCCATCTTGAGGCGCATCTCTATGCCCCGTTTTTGTCGGCAAGTATGCCGGACTTCGAAGCAATGTGTCCATTCCTGGGACTTATAGTATCCGGCGGGCATTCCTGTCTGGTCAGGGTGAATGGGCTTGGGCATTATCGTTTGCTTGGTACGACCTTTGACGATGCCGCCGGCGAGGCATTTGATAAAGGAGCAAAGCTCATGGGGTTGGGCTATCCAGGTGGACCGGAAATTGACAGGCTGGCCGGCAAAGGGAAATCCAGTGCGATTTCATTTCCGCGCGGACGAATATCGGGTGTGATACCAGGGGCGGGCTTATCCGCTGATTTATGTTTCAGTTTCAGTGGTCTAAAGACTTCCTTGATGTATTTCATCAAAAATCAACGCCAAGGCTGCCATGCCGCTGAGCCGGCCGATATTGCTGCCAGCTACCAGGAGGCCATAATTGATGCGCTTTGTGACCGCCTTTTTTTGGCGGCCAAGCGCCATAATATCAATCGCGTGGCTGTGGTTGGCGGTGTTTCGTTAAATACGAGGCTGAGGGGCAAAATGTCCACTTGCGGCAGGCAGAATAATGTTCAGGTTATTTTCGCAGAGCCGCAATACTGCATGGACAATGCCGCCATGGTGGCGGGCTTGGCCGGGGTGGGGCAGGGAATCGGCGGAAGTAAAGCCTGGACCGTTGACATTTGTCCCAACTTAGAAATCGGATTAGGTTATGACATATGCAAAACTTCTGTGGAAAACCAGTAATGAAAGGAAAAATAAAATGAGTAAAATCAGGTGGGGAGTTGTTGGATCAGGCGGCATCGCGCGGCGCAGGACCATTCCTGAAGGCATTGTTGCGGCGCGTAACGCGGAGTTGGCGGCCGTGTGTGACGTCAATGAACATGTTAACGGTGAAGTGGCTGAACAGTTTCATGTCAAGGCGGTTGCCTCCCTGCCGGAATTGCTGGCCCTTGATATCAACGCCGTTTATGTCGCTACCCCGGCCCACCTGCATCACAACCAGGTTATCCAGACCGCCCAGGCCGGGAAACATATTCTTTGTGAAAAGCCGCTGGGCATGACCGTCAAGGAAATCAGGGAGATGATTTCCATCTGTAAAAAATCAAAGGTTAAGCTTGGCACGGCATTCATGATGCGTTTCCAGTCCCAGCATCAGGCGGCCGCGCAGATGATCAGGGAAGGGAAATTGGGTAAACTCCTCTATGGACGTGCGCAGCTTTCCTGCTGGTATCCGCCGATTGACGGGGCTTGGCGCCAAAGCCAGAGCCAGGGCGGGGGTGGGTCGCTGATTGACATGGGCGGCCATTGCATCGACTTGCTGGAAATGTTTTTCGGAGATGTGAAAAGGGCGAGTTGTTTCATTAATCGCTCCGTCCATTCGTATGAAACCGAAGACAGCGCGGTCGTCCTTCTTGAATTTGAGAGCGGTGCCTTTGGCACAGTGGACACTTTTTTCTGCATCCCGGACAACAGTAGTAAAAATATACTGGAACTATACGGTTCCAAAGGAAGCATTCTGTGCAAAAACACGATAGGCCAGGGGCCGGCCGGAGAAATGATCGCGTATTTAGAAGGAGACTCAAGCGGGTATGATGCCCAGCAGTCCCGCACCCAATCCGCGGGCATACCTGTTAATCCCCAGCCGATCAACACATACCAGGCCGAAATTGAGGAATTCAGCCAGGCGATACTCGATAAACGGCCATGCCTGAATTCAGCCGCGATCGGTCTTGAAAGCCAGAAGGTGATCTGTGCTATCTATAAATCTGCTTTAAACGGAAGAATAGTTAAGGTATAAGAAAAAAACAGGATATTATTCATCAACCGCGGGTGGCGGAATAACATTTGGCCTTGTGTCAATTCGCAATTGATCCACGTCAACGCTGCGGTCGCGCAATTTTTTTTCAACCGATAAATTTGAACTGTCGGCCTGGAAGCTTTGCTTCCAGGCTTCGATGGCCGATTTTTCACGTTTCAATCCGGCCAGAGTGTCACCAAGGTGGTCAAGGATGGTGGGATCATCGGGCATCATAACGTGCGCTTCGCGGATGAACTCCAGGGCCTGATCGTATTGTCCTTTTTTGAAATATATCCAGCCCAGCGTATCAAGATAAGCGGCATTATCCGGTTCAATCTCAAGCGCATGGTTGACGTAATCTAAGGCCATGTCGAGGTTAATTCCTTTCTCGGCCCACATGTAGGCAATATAATTATATGCATCGCTGTTTTCAGGATCAAGGTTAATTGACTTTTCGAACAATTTCTCAGCCGTAATGTAATCACCGCTTCTTTCGCTGGCGGCACCGTAATTAAAATAAAATGAAGTGTCGAGTATTCGCGCACCACTGTCGGGAAGCTTTTTTGCGATATTTTCGGCAATCTGAAAAGCGGAGACGGCCTGTCTGTAGTCTTCCGCGCGCGAGCTTACAATGGCGTAATAAAACCAGGGAATGCAATTATTCGGCACGGCCGCGACAGCCTCCTCCATTAACGCGAATGCTTCTTCCCGGTCTTTTCTCCAGACTAGCAGAATCGCAAGGCGGACGCGCGTGTCAAGCAGGGATGGGTCAATTTCAAGTGCTTTCCAGTAGAGGTCTATGGCCTTGTCGCCAAGCTGGCATTGCTGGGCAGCTATGCCGTAATTGACGTAAAAGCGCGGGTCTGACAGGATAGGATCATTAGGGAGAAGAGTAGAATACATTTGGTCAAATAGGGCAAGCGCCTCGGTGTATTGATGATTACGCAGATAAAAGTTCACGAGTATTTCAAGGAAAAGCCTTTCCTTCGGCAGATGTTTCAGCCCATCCTGGATGACTTCCCTGGCTTGCTGGGGATTATCACGCAGGTAAATAACAGCCAGCCTGAGATATGATTTAGGGTTTGATGGCTCGGCGTCACGCGCCGCCCTGAAATTTTCAATGGCGTGTTCTTTGTCACCCAGCGAATCGTAAAGCTCGCCGAGGTAATAATAAATGTCCGGGCTCTGTGGATCGTGTCTGGCAATCTTTTTCAACAGCCCGAGCGCCTGGTCCTTGTTACCCAGGGCTACATGGCACAATGCCATTTTCTGCAGGATTTGGTAATCGTCCGGATCATACAATGCCACTTTCTGGAAACAGGCGAGGGCTTTGTCAACCTGCCTGTTTATTATATAAAGATCCCCGAGTTTTTGCAGGTAGGCCATGGATAAGTCGTCGGTTGGGTACTTGACCGCCAGCTCATAATATCTGATCGCTTCATTTAAATCTTGCGGTTTTTTAGCAAGCGACTGGATGCGCTGGGCATGCAGGTCGCCAAGCAGTCTTAAAATAGGCAAGGGGTCGCTAACCTTCTCAACTCCCTGGCGCAAAACCTGTACCGCCCCTGCCTCATCCTTGCCGGTAATCATTAATGCCGCAAGCTGGAGGTACCCTTTGTTATTCTTAGGTTCAAGCTCAATTGCCTTCCTGGCTGCCATGCGCGCTTCATCCGGCCGGTTGATAATCTGGTAAATCTGTGAAAGGAGAAAAACCGCTCCCATGGACTTCGGGTTGTGGCGACTGGCTTCTTCCATGACAGCCACGGCTTTATCATTTTCGCCGCGCCGGATGTACTGAATCGCAACGCGCAGCGAGAGCGAGGTTAATTCCGGTTGCAGTTCAACCGCCCGCAGGTAATTGGATACGGCGCCTGTATCGCGCAGCCCCTCCCGCAAGACCCCAATACTGTAATTGGCAAGCGCGTCAGCCATGACGGTATTACGCTGGGTTATGGTGGAATAGTCCTGATGTTGCCCGGAAGGAGGTAATTGAGAAGATGCCGTTCGGCAGCCGGACATTAAAGCGGCGGTTCCCGTTATGGACAAAAGAACCAGCCAGTATAAATTTAAAAGTGGACCTTTGGCTTCAGGCATTAGACGTGACTATCAGGTGCTATAGATTAACAGACTTCAGCGCCATCCCGATTAAACGGGCAAGTGACCACGAACTGCCGGTCTTCGAAGGGAATGTCTACCGGCTGATTCAAACCCGCAGAAAGCCGAACAGAGAGAAAGCAAAATTCTTTGCTGTCCCGCTGCCGGCAGCCTGTCTGCCATGGTTTATTTGTTGATATTCTTGTGGCGATCCGCTTTCCGGCGCTTGCGCCTTTTGTGCTTCGCCATTTTTTTAATCCGCCATTTTTTCAGCGAACCCATATTATTTCTCCTGTTGTTTATTCAATGATCTTGTTCAGCGGAATTTCTATGATGCCTTCCGCGCCCACGGCTTTGAGCTTCGGGATGATTTCCCTGACAATTCTTTCTTCAACCACTGATTCAATTGCGACCCATCCGCGTGAGCTGAGCGCGTTGACGGTCGGGGAATGCAGCGATGGCAGGATTGGCAGCACCTTTTTTAATTTCACTGCGGCGACGTTCATTTTCAGAAGGACCCGCTTCTCTGCCGCCAGTGCGCCTTTAAGCAGAATGGCGACCTGGTTAATTTTCTGACGCTTCCACCTGTCGTTCCAGGCCGCTTTGTTGGCGATAATCCTTGTCGTTGATTCAAGAACGTCGGCGATTATTCTCAGGTTGTTTGCACGCAGCGATGATCCGGTTTCGGTCAGCTCGACGATCGCATCGCAGAGGTCAGGCGCCTTGACCTCGGTCGCGCCCCATGAAAACTCCACCTCGGCGCGTATACCTTTTTCCTTGAGATATTTTTTAGTTAATCCGACTGCTTCGGTGGCAATTCGTTTGCCGGCCAGATCTTTGACATTTTTAATTGATGAATTTTCCGGCACCGCGATTACCCAGCGTATTTTTCTCAGTCCCTGCTTGGAATAAACAAGGTCGGCCACCTCGACAACGTCCGAGCCGTTTTCAATTATCCAGTCATAGCCCGTTATTCCGCAGTCAAGCATGCCATGCTCGACATAACGGCTGATTTCCTGGGCCCGGATTAAACGCGCTTCAATTTCCGGGTCATCGATCACCGGAACGTAGGAGCGTGTCCCTACCGTTACCGTAAAGCCGGCTTTTTTCAGCATGTAAAACGTGGATTCCTGCAAGCTGCCTTTCGGCAGCCCGATTACTATTTTCTGATTTATTTTTTTCATATGATCTTTTGCCAGCAGTATAATGAAATCAGCCTGAGCGTCCAGAATAAAGTGTTTGTGATCTCATTTTCGGTCACGGCTTTGAATTTCATGGATGACAATATTCAAGGCTTGGGGGTAGGCGATATGTTCCTGCTCCTGGATCCGCGCGTGCAGGGTCGCGGGGGTGTCATTTTCTTTTACCTCCACGCTTTTCTGCAAAATAACCGGTCCAGTATCCGTGCCGGCATCAACGTAATGCACCGTGCATCCGGTCGTTTTCACGCCAGCCTGCAGCGCCTGTTTCCATGCGTCAAGCCCCGGGAACGCCGGAAGGTGGGAAGGATGAATGTTGATTATGCGCCGCTCGTATGCTTTCAGTAGGCGTTCTTTTATTATCATCATGAATCCCGCCAGAACAACGAGCTCGACCCCGTAGTGCCGCAGGCGCTCGATAAGCTTCAATTCAGCTTGCCCGTCAAGCTTGGTCCTGAAAGGCGCCGGATCAATGTATTCAGCCGGTATGCCCATCTTGCGTGCACGCTCCATGATCAGGGCGTCGGAAACATTTGACAGCACGCATACAATGCGCGCGTCAACCTTGCCGGCCTGCACCGCCTCGGCGATCGCCTGGAAGTTCGTCCCCTTGCCCGACCCGAGAACGCCGATATTGACTTTTTTGCCCAAGAGGTTCATGTGTGTATGTTTAGCATTAACCCTGGTTTGATTCAAGATTTTTACATGTCGGCGGCAGTCTTTTTTATTATGGCCATCATTTCTGCGATCAGATGAAAATAACCTTTGATTCCGGATCAGAAAAAGATAATGTGTTTTTAAAGCGCGAATCGAATGGATTGTTGCAAGGAGATAAATATCATGCTTAGCCGGAAGTAATTAATGAAACTATATTTTACCATTTTTCAATTACTGGTCTTCATTTGCATCCTTTATCCGCACAATTACGTTTGTGCTGCGATTACAACGCCTAAAATATTCAGCGATAACATGGTGCTGCAGCGCGAAAAGCCGGTTCCGGTCTGGGGCTGGGCAGGTGCCGGCGATAAAATTACCGTTGAGTTTGCCGGGCAGCGCAAGGAAACAACTGCCGGGGCTGATGGCCGCTGGGAAATTCGCCTTGATCCGATGCCGGCCTGCAAGGAAGGCGGGGTTTTAACCATAACCGGCAATGGAAAAGATGTGCTCAAATTCAGCGACGTTGTCGTGGGTGAGGTCTGGATCTGTTCCGGCCAGTCCAATATGGCTTTTGGCCTTGGTAACGCAGAAGGCGCACAAAAAGATATTGAGGTCGCGGATCTTCCCGGTCTCCGTCTTTTTCAGGCTTTCAACATCACCTCTTCATCGCCCAAAAATGATCTACGCGGGCGCGCTTGGACGGTGTGCTCAAGCCAGACTGCCGGGGGATGGACAGCCGTCGGATTCTATTTCGGCCGGCGCCTGGTTGCCGAGCTCGGCGTTCCGGTGGGATTAATCAGCGCCGCGTGGGGCGGGACCAGGATTGAACCGTGGACGCCAATGGAGGCATTCGATACAGTACCCGAGCTGTCGGAATACATCGGTGCTTTTCGCAAGGATGTCCAGGCCCACAGGGAAACGTTGCCGGAAAAAATAAATGCAATAGAACAATGGTTACTCTCTGCCCGCAAGGCCGTTGCGGCGAATGAAGCGCTTCCGCTTGAGCCGGATTGGCCCGTTTATCCCGGCAGGGAGAACTTTCATCCGGCAGCAATCTATAACGCCATGCTCCATCCTTTGGTTCCTTATGCCATACGTGGCGCGATCTGGTACCAGGGCGAGGCCAATGCCAGTGATCCCGGTTTCCTGTATTATCATAAGTTACGCGCTTTGATCGGGGGTTGGCGCCATGCGTGGGGGCAGGGGGATTTTTCATTCTATCTCGCCCAGTTGGCGAATTATAAGCGAGACTCTAAACGTCCCGAAGGTGGTGAAGGCTGGGCCAATTTGCATAATAACCAGCTTAATGCTCTTGCGATTACCAACACTGGTATGTCGGTGACCATTGATATCGGCGATGCAAATGATATCCACCCCAGGAACAAGTTTGACGTTGGTGAACGCCTTGCCCAATGGGCACTGGCGCTGGATTACGGGAAAACTAATATCGTGGCTTCCGGCCCCCTGTATCGCGATATGAAAGTCGAAAACAACCGCATCCGGATTTTATTTGATTATCCTGGCGGCGGTCTCATGGTCGGGGAAAAAACCGGCCGCGGGCCGGTTAGGGATGTCAAAAACGGCAAACTCCAGCGCTTTGCAATCGCAGGCGAAGATAATAAATGGTTCTGGGCCGATGCTGTCATTGAAGGAGATACGGTCCTGGTCTCAAGTCCGGATGTGCCCAAGCCGGTCGCGGTACGCTACGCGTATTCCGGCAACCCGGAAGGCTGCAATTTGTATAACCGCGCCGGCCTGCCGGCTTCGCCGTTTCGGACCGACAAATGGTGATTGGAGTTTATGTACAACATGCTGAATATAATTGTAACTTCAATTGACTTTTCTAATTACGCAAGAGAATAATGTTTCACTTTCGGGCGGTTAGCTCAATTGGCAGAGCGCCACCCTTACACGGTGGATGTTACAGGTTCAAATCCTGTACCGCCCACTCGAAGCGCCCGTCTTGGCTAACTTGCTTGTGGCAAACCAATAGCGGGGCTACGAAAGCCCTGAGTAAGTGAGCATAATGAGATCGTCGAGCGGGTCGGACTTCACCTTGGCAATCTCCCGCATTACTTATAACAGGCATTTGTGGTGAACCATGAAAGACTGGCTGATCATTGACGGCTATAACCTGGTTCACCAGCTTTTTCCGGGAAATAGCCATGCTGATTCTGGGATTGTTGCAAAAAACCGTAAAAATCTATTAATCCTGCTGGAACCCCTCGTTAACCTGCTTGCCAGTAGGATTACAGTTGTTTTTGACGGCAGGATTGCTGGACCACGTCCCGGGGAGAAAGAAAGTGAAGTTATTGACGTAGTCTATTCTCCGCCGAACATGAGTGCCGACACGGTCATTGAAAACATTGTCTGGAAGGCGGCTAACCCAGAAGTTATCCTGGTGGTTACTTCCGATCGCATGGAGCGGGATGCCGCCAGTGCCAGCGGCGCAGATACGATAGCCTCCTCTTTATTCATCGAAAAGATCAGGGAAGAACGGTCTCGCTTGAGAGATAAAATTCAAAGCCTGAATAAATCGAAGAATAATATCAAAATTGGCGATATTTTCGACTTTCCAGCCGATACTTCCGGCATCAAGCCCCACTGAAGATTATTTTCGACGCAAGTTATTATTCATTAATGTTTAGGTAAATAATTACTACAGATTGTATTTGCATATTTATGACCCGCATGGTATAGTGTTTTGCAAATTGTTAATAACTTGTCAATAAACTGTATAATAGGAATATAACATGCGTCTTAAGTGCTTGGAATTAATCGGGTTCAAGAGTTTTGCAGAACGGACCGCTCTTGATTTTGGCGAAGGTATTTCGGCAATAGTCGGGCCTAACGGCTGTGGAAAAAGCAATGTCTCTGACGCTATCCGCTGGGTTCTTGGAGAACAGAGCGCGCGCCTTTTACGGGGCACGGCCATGCAGGATTGTATTTTTAACGGGACGGACTCGCTTTCCCCGAAAAACATGGCTGAAGTCAGTTTAACCATGACCGACTGCGAGCATGTACTCGGCACAGATTACCATGAAGTGACCGTCACGCGGCGCGTGTTCCGTTCCGGCGAAGGCCAGTACTTCATCAACAAAACTCCCTGCCGCCTCAAGGATATTCAGCGCCTTTTTCTCGATACGGGCATCGGAACTAATTCCTACTCAGTCATGGAGCAGGGGAAAATAGATCTGATTTTGCGTTCACGACCTGAAGACCGTCGTGAAGTTTTTGAGGAAGCCAGCGGGATTGCCAAGTTCAAGGCTGATAAACGCGAGGCCTTGCGCAAGCTGGAGCAGACAGAAAATAACCTCTTGCGTCTGGCCGATATAATCAAGGAAGTCAAGCGCCAGATCATTTCCATTCAGCGTCAAGCCGGCAAGGCAGAACGTTACAAGAAGATGTTCGACCAGCTGCGCGGGTACGACGTCTATTCCACGCGCGAACGTCTCAAATCCATGGCGGTTGAAATATCATCATTGGAAACGCAACACGCCTCAATCCTGGAAAAGAACGAGGCGCTTCAGCACGAGATTGAAAATCTTGAAATTGATAACGGGCGCCTTCAGGAAGAAAAGGAAAAAATAGAGGGCGAAATGTCAGCCTTGCAGCAGGCGGCCATGCAGGCTGAATCGCAGATCGAGCAGTTGCGGCAGTCGTTGGAAGTCAATAATCAGCGCAAGAAGGAGCATGATCAACTCATTCAGCACGATACCAAGGAAATTAACGAGGCCCGCCGCGACCTGGAAGCTGTACGCAAATCATCCGCGAAAATTGATGAAAACCTGAGTAATGCCAACGCCAAGTTCCAGGAAGCCGAGGAAAACCTCAAGATCAAGGGGGCCCAGAACGCCCGCCACGAGGATGAGCTTGACAAGACAAAATCAGGTATCCAGCAGCTTATGTCAGAATCGCTTGCCCTGGATGACCGGCTTACAAAATCACAAAACGAGCTTCATCAGCTTGAGAACTCCGACCGGGCTGTTGTCATCCGCCGCGAGCGCTGCGCTGCCGAGCAGGCCAGTTTGCGCATTTTGCTTGAACAGCAGCAGTCACGCGTGGCCGGTGCCGAGAAAATAATGAGCGCGATGCGCCTCGATGTTGAAGAGGCGGAAAAGGCTTTTCAAAAATGCCTTGAGGATATACGCGAACACGACAGCCGCCTCGCCGCTTCCAGGTCTGACATGGTCAAGCGCGAAAAGGATATTGCCGCACTGACCGCTCAAATTGAAATGCTGGCGCCAGAAGATGCCGTATTGTCGAAACCGCCTGAAACCGCGAAAAGTGACGAGCTTTTACCGTCCGAGGTTGACCGTGAACAAATGCTTGGAAGGCTTTGCGCGCAGGTTAAGGTTGACCCTGAATACCGGGTAGCGTTTGAGGCCGTTTTGCGCGATTTGCTTAATGCGTTTATTTTAAAAGACGTATCCGGTGCTGTAAGTCTTGTCGGTGCGGCGGACAAACTGCAGGGGCGTTCGTTGAGCGTCGTGGTTGCGGGGCTGCCTCAGGTTGCTTTATCTGCCGCCGTAGCGCCGCCGCAATCTGTCAGCCTGCTTGAACAAGTCCGGTTTGATGACCGGTTCCGTCCGCTCTTTACCCGACTGCTCCAGAATGTCTTTGTCGTTCAATCGGCCGACTTTCTGAAAGATAACGCCGATCCGACTATTGTCTGCGTTACCAGGAACGGAGTTGTTATGCGTGGCACCGGCGCAATGCAATTTGGGACCGGGACTAATCCGGAAAAAAGTCCGCTTCTCAGGCGGCAGCATTGCGAAGAGCTTAAAGCCCGGCTGAATACGCTTGGCGCGCAAAACGCCGAAGCCAGTCAACCCCTTGCCGAGCTTGAAGAATCACAGAAGAAACAAAGGGAAAAATCCGTAAAAATGCAGCAAGAACTTGATGATAAGCGCCAAGCGCTGGCTGGTCACAACGGACAACACCTTGTTATCAAAAGTGAAGCCGATAAAACCCGCGACAATCTTGAAACTGTTTCAATGGAGCTCAAGGAAATTGAAAAACAGGGCAGTTCAACCGAACGCAAAAGCGAGCTTTTAATCGACATGGATAAATCCCATGCCCGGCGGGTGGCCGTTAAGCGCGAGTTGGAAGAGCTCAATGCCAAGGTCAAAAACCTTGAAGTATCCCATAAGGCGCTGCAGTCCGAGGTAATGGCCGTGAACGTCAGTGTTGTCCGCCACCGGGATGAAGTCAGCCACCTGACCCAGATGGGCGCCGCGCAAAAAGAACGCATCGTCCAGCTTGAAGTCCTGGTGAACAGCCGCGAAGTCCGTATCCGCGAGTACGAGCAAGCAATCCTTTCGTTTGAAAGCTTTAACAAGGAAGCGGCCGTCCGTGTGCCTGCCTTGCAGGAACAGAAGACGAATACCGCCTCGCAGATAAAGCTTGTCAGGGAAAACCGCGACAAGATACTGGTCGAATGTAAAAATGCCGAGGAAAAATTAAAGCGTCTGCGTTCCGGCTGGGAGACCCAGCGCAACCAGCAAAGCGATTTGAACGGGAAGATAATCGAACTGCGTATGCGCCGCGAGCATCTCCTCGAAAGAATTACCGGCGAATACCATATTGCCGAGGAAGTGGTGGTCAATGCCGGCGAGCCGACCTGGCCCGATGGCGTTAAGCTTTCTCAGGAACAGCTCGATTCTGTCATTGCCGACCTTCGTGCAAAGATTGAGGCCATGGGCCCGGTCAATACCGGCGCCATTGAAGAGCTTCAGCAGTTGCAGGAGCGCCACGAGTTTTTAAGCAAGCAGCAGGAAGACCTGATCAACGCGCGCCAGCAGCTCATGGATGCCATCAAGAAAATCAACCAGACAACCACGGAAATGTTTTCCATAACATTTGCCCAGATAAACGAGAATTTCCAGACGATGTTCAGCCAGTTGTTCGGCGGTGGAACAGCCAAGCTGATACTGACCGATGAGGGCGATATCCTTGAGTGCGGAATTGAAATATTCGCTCGTCCGCCCGGCAAAAGGCTTCAGAGCATTTCCCTGCTGTCCGGAGGTGAAAGCACCCTGACGGCGGTCGCGTTGCTGTTCGCGATATTCATGGTAAAGCCCAGCCCGTTCTGCGTGCTGGACGAATTGGATGCCCCCCTTGATGACGCCAATAACCAGCGCTTTATCGCCATGCTCAAGAACTTTTTGAAAAACTCGCAGTTTATTGTCATTACCCATAACCGCCAGACCATTGCCGCTGCCAGCGTGCTTTATGGCGTGACGATGGCGAAAAACAAGATTTCAACCATCGTTTCCATGCGTTTCAGCAAGGAAGGCAAGGCCGAAAAACCAAACGATCAAGCTTCACCTCAGGTTCTGCCGGTTCAGCCCGCTCGGCCGGATGCCCATGCCAATGTGAGTAATTGAGTTGTGCCGGTCTTAGGCAGCCGTCAGTCATCCTTGGAAACAGGTTTGGATTCCATGACGCCTAACTGTGGCTTCAGCCACAATTCCGGCTTGTTGTTCGGAATCAAGCTGAGCGAAGGTTTTGAACAGGTTTTTTCCAGAAACGCTTTGAATTCTTCGTCCGTCCTGTAAAAGATGGATTCCTCGGGTTTTTCCAGCCATCCCGCCTTGTGCAGGTTCCAGTGCAGGAGGACCATGTTGTCGCCGAACATTTCCAGGCGTTTCTTTTGAGGTTCTGCCTGTGCCTTGGACATGGCTTCCCGGTAGAGCGTCTCCATTTGCGGGAAGATCGGCGCATGTATTGCCTTTACCTGTTCCGGCACGCAACGATACTGGAAATCATACTTTTTGGACTGCTTGTATTCGGCCAGTTTCTTGTCAAGCAGGTCATAAAAGCGCCCCATGGGTTCGCCGCCGGGACCGTAAGCGCGTTCCAGCCATTCCTTTGCCAGCGCATCCACGTCCACTTCCGCATCCCACATCAGTCTGGCAACCAGGTATGTGTTCATGCTTCCATAACCGCGCGCCATGGCGGCATCCCAGTAAATCGCGTCCCAGCCGAGCTTTTTAATCTGCGGAATAATCAGCTTGAGAATCCGCAGGGCAGGTGGGTAGGGTGCGCCGACCGAGCATTTCTGACCCGCCCATGTTGAATAGTCAAACCACCCGATCCTTCCATGCAGCCGCGCGTCCCATTCCCCGCTCAAACGGATGAACTCGGCGGCCAGGTCTTCATGGTAAAGAGAAAATCCGTAATATGGCCTGGCCGCCAGCATGACGAACAGGTTGGATTCAATATTCATTGGCTTCGCGGGAGGATAGGTGTAGGCCGCGTAGGCAAAGCACCCCAGCTGCTTTTCCGGCTTTTTCGCCGCGACGCGCCGGGCTACCTCGTTAAAGAAGGTAAACATGCGCGGCGTCAGAGATTTTGCGCCCGTGTTGCCCGGCCATTTCCCCGGGTCGCAGGGTTCATCGAGCGCTTTGCACTTTTCACATTCGCACCAGCCTCCGCCGTCGGAAGGTCCGATTGACCACATCCGCTGGCCGGGTTTTTTATCCATTTCTTCCAGCAGGGCGTTCGTGAACAGATCAATTAGTCCTTCGCTCGTCGTGCAGAACTTCCACGGCTCGGCAGAAGCGGCTTTGTTATCTGCAACCGTCAGCCGCCGGCCGTTCCTCATCGCCATGTATTCCGGGTGGTCCTTGAGGCGCTCCTCCATGTTGTAACTGTGCCAGGCGTGGCCGTAATCCAGCGCGACCGCCTGCCGGTCGTAGGGCACACGCATGAAACGCATCCATTTCATGCTCTCCCCTCTGCCCCAGCCCCGGCTCATGACCCGGCTACGGAAATCCGGCGCGTCTGAAAAATCAATTTCAGGCACATCCAGGTTGTCATGGTGCGGGATATCCTCGCCCCATTCGCACGGCATCAGCCTGCGCACGCCGGTGACCCGTTCAAGGAATTCCATGGTTCCGTAATACGTGCCGTCGCTGAATCCGCCGCCCGCTGTTCTCTCGCCGTCAGGCGTGTCGTTTCCGGCTATGAAAACATTGTTGCCTTTTGTCTTGATGCGGAAGCCCTCTTCCGGCAGCTTTGCCGGATTTATCCCTGCCTGTCTTGTCTCCGGGGTGTCGCCCAGTACCAGCATCGGTTCATGGGGAGACTGGGCCAGCGGCAGATCGGCCCCGCATGAAATATTAATCACTCGCCTGACCTCTTCGGCTGCCTCGCGTACCGAACTCGGGGCATTCTTATCGTAATAAATAACATGTGCGGAAATGCCGTTCCTGGCAATTGTAAATGCCTTGACGGGCCGTTCCGGCACCCTTGCGGCGTTACAGCCGGCAATCAACATTGCCATGGCCACGGTGGTCAATCCTGCTCCGATAATCCGGCCGGCCTTCTTTGTCTTCACGATTCTCCTTTGGTGTTCACGGATCTTGCGCCGCGGTGTTGGATTAAAACATTAAATGCGGATTTGATTGACACTCCGGCTGATATTATTAATTATACTGACTGGAAATTCGTTTATCATAAAGCTTGCTTTGCAACAAGTGTTAAACCGTCGGGTCTTTAAGACGCATGCCAGGACGAGTGATAATAACTCTATCAATGACTTTGATCTTGCTGGCAATTGGAGCATGCACGGATAATGTAAAAATGAACCAGCTCACCCCCGAGGAAGAACGCGTTATCGTCCATAAAGGCACCGAAAAGCCTTTTTCCGGAGAATATAATGATTTCCGCGAACGCGGCACCTACGTTTGCAAGCGGTGCGGGAATCTCCTCTACCGTTCCAACGCCAAGTTCGATTCCGATTGCGGCTGGCCGAGTTTTGACGATGAAATCGCCGGTGCGGTCCGGCGCCAGCCGGACGCCGATGGCACACGCACTGAAATTCAATGCGCAAAGTGCGGTGCTCATCTCGGGCACGTTTTTCTGGGAGAACATCTGACCCCTATAAACACGCGCCACTGTGTCAACTCAATTTCACTTAAATTCGTTCCTGAGTCTATTTACCAAGAATTAACAAACTCCCCGGCTGTTGACCTGAAGTCCGGAACCGAAACGGCCGTTTTTGCCGGGGGCTGTTTCTGGGGCGTTGAATATTATTTCGCGCGCGCGAAGGGAGTGATTTCAACCCGGGTGGGGTACACTGGCGGGCAAACCGAAAATCCGGATTACGAGGAAATATGCGGGGGTAAGACAGGACACGCCGAGTCGGTCCTGGTCACCTTCGATCCGGCAAAGACAACTTACGAGGATATAGCCAGGCTATTTTTCGAGATACATGATCCGACCCAGGTTGACCGTCAGGGGCCTGATGTCGGTGACCAATACCGTTCGGTTGTGTTCTACCAAAACGATCAGCATAAAGTTGTTGCCGAAAAACTGATCGGGATGCTGAAGAAGAAGGGTTTTAACGTGGTTACAAAAGTATTACCCGCCGGCAGGTTCTGGCCTGCCGAGGAATATCACCAGCGTTATTATATGAAAACCGGAAAATCTCCATACTGTCATTTCCAAAAGAAAAAATTCTGAACAATATGAAAACTTTAATTGTAACCGGAATCCTGCTCGCCGTTCTGCTGGCAGGATGGATAGTGGCCGGCTACGTCCCGACGCGCAATATTGAAACGCCGAAATACAAACTGCTCTCAAAGAGAAAAAATTACGAGGTCAGGCTTTACGCGCCGCGTATTCTGGCCGAAGTGGAGGTTTCGGGCGATTACACCCGGTCGCTTAATATCGGTTTCAGGAAAGTGGCCGATTATATTTTTGGCAACAACACTGCTAGAGTGAAAATCGCCATGACCGCCCCAGTGCTACATGAACAAAAACCATGTTCCGAAAATATTCCCATGACAGCGCCGGTCTTGCACGAAAAATCCGACGCGGAAAATTTATACAAACTGGCTTTTGTCATGCCCGCTTCTTATAAGATGGATACAATCCCAATGCCGAATAATGCCGAAGTCACTATCCGTGATATTCCTGAGAGTAAGCTGGCGGTCAGCAGTTTCGGCGGTTATGCCACCTTCTCCAGGGTGGAGCGCGAAACCGCAAAACTGCAGGAAGCATTGAAGCAGGATAATCTCGTGCCCGCCGGCCGGCCTGTCACGGCCCAGTACAACCCGCCCTGGACGCCGCCCTTCATGCGCCGCAACGAGATAATGGTTGAGCTTCGCTGACCGGAAAGAGAATTGATTAGGCAGTGATGGAAAGAACACGTTTCAAGGCTTCCAGACAGCGCTTATTTTCCGGGCCGCGACCGACGGTGATCCGTATATAATCGGGCAGATTGTAACCATCCATTGGGCGGACAATCACTTTTTCATTTTGGAGTTGCTGGAATATCGATCGCCCGTTTCCGACCTTAACGAGCATGAAATTGGCCACAGAAGGGACATATTCAATGCCGAGTTTTTTTAAATTCTTTTCGAAATAACGCAGGCCTTTAGCAACCATTTTCCGGGTCTTTTCCACAAATGCGTTATCCTCGATGGCGGCCAGGGCGGCTTTCAGGGCCATGTCGTTGACATTAAAGGGCTGGCGGACGCGCGACATGAGTTCTATTGCCTCGGCCGGCGCGACCGCGTATCCGATGCGCAGCCCGGCCAGCCCGTATGTCTTTGAAAAAGTCCTTAAAATGATGATCTTACGTCCCTCGCGCACATAGCGGAGCGTATCGGGCTGGCTGATAGGAGGGAGCAGTTCAATATAAGCTTCATCCATGGCGACAACCACGTGGGTGGGCACGTATTTCATAAAATCGTGGAGATCGTTTTCGCTTACCATCGTCCCGGTGGGGTTGTTCGGGTTGGCGATAAAAACTACTTTTGTGTGCGGGGTGATGGCATTCAGCATCGCCTTCAGGTCGTGGGTAAACCCGTGCATCGGAACAACAACAGGCCTTGCTTCAAACATCTCGGTTATAAGCCGGAATATGGCGAAGGCTCGTTCGGAAATCACGGCCTCTGAGTCGCGATCCAGGAAAAGATGGCCGATAAACTCGATGATTTCATTGCTGCCATTGGCGATCATAAGTTGGCCGGGCTCAACTTTCAACTTTGCCGCCAGTGCTTTCCTGAGGTAAAAGGCGCTGCTGTCCGGGTAGCGGTTCATTTCGCGCGCGGCCCGTTTCATCGCGTGCACTGCCATCGGCGAAACTCCAAGCGCATTTTCATTCGATGCCAGCTTGATGACGTCTTCCGCGCTTTCAAACCCAAGTTCGCGCGCCACTTCTTCGATCGGCTTGCCGGTCTCGTACCGGCTGAGATTTGTCACCCATTTTTTAACTATTTCTTTCATCGTTAAAATGGCTCCCGTTTGATTTCAATTAATTAAAAACTGATATATGAATTTATGCGGAAATTCAAGTTTAATGAGTGTCAAATCTTATTGCGGATAGCCTTTTGTTGCGTTGGTGCACACCTGGAAGGATCGGCTATCCACGTCCTTGATGAACTTCTCATGATCAAAGGGATCATTCTCCTTCAGTACACCAATAACCCCAAGTGGCCGCGGGGAATTGAGATGATTGATCACCTTAAATCCAGGCTGGGCAGCATCCCCGCCAAGATTCTTCTGACCCCTTCTGAGTTCCGGTCGGCAATTGCGCAACGTTTGCTGCCTGGTAACTGGATTTACGATGTTGGTTATGACAGTGAGCACCTCGATGAGTATGTGCACGACGCGGATGAGGCCTTGGAATTATACGCTCTGGCCAGGGCCTATAAACCGCCATGCTAATCAATACACAGTTCTGCTTGATCCGCTCGCGGCATCGAACCCGGCCTGGATCCGGGGGTTTATTCATGGAAGGCGGCGTCACTTTCCGGCATGTTCAAATGCCGTCGGGTAAGCGCCAAGTATTTTCAGAAGCAGGCAATGTTTGTGTAAATCATGCATGGCATTGCGGACGTTCTTGTCCTGGACATGCCCCTGGATGTCAACGTAAAACAGGTATTCCCAGGCCTTCTGCCGGCTTGGGCGTGACTCAATCTTGGTCATGTTCAAACCGTATTTTTTCAACGACCCGAGTGCGCGGTGGAGTGAGCCGGCCTGGTGCTTGACGGCGAACAGGATAGAAGTCTTGTCGTCGCCGGTCCTGCTTCCGAAAGAATTTCCGATGACAAGGAAACGTGTCATGTTTCCGCTCACATCCTGAATGTCGGCGTTGAGAATATTAAGGTGATAAATATCGGCCGCGAGCCGGCCGGCAATCGCGGCGACGTGTTTGTCCCGGGAGGCCATTTCGGCGGCACGCGTGGTGGAATCAATGGCCACCAGCTCAGCCCTGGGCATTTCACTGCGCAGCCATTTCCGGCACTGGCCGAGCACATTTGCGTTGGTTACGACTCGCCGGATGGTAGCGCGCTGTCCCTTCGCGAGCAGGTAATGCGCGATTGGCTGGTAAATTTCGGCGCAGATTTTGGTGTCGGTCTCCGCAAGCTGGTCGAGCGTGACGGCAACAGTTCCCTCGCTCGAATTTTCAACCGGCACCACGCCGTAATCGGCTTCCTTCTTTTGCACGCGCTCAAACACGTCGTCTATGGTCCGGCAATCTAAATAACTGACGCTTTTGCCGAAACGCCTCAGGGCGGCCTGATGGGAAAATGACGCCTGCGGTCCCATGTAGGCCACGCGTATAGTTTTTTCCAGAGCGAGTGAGGCCGACATTATTTCACGGTAAATGGCGGTCAGTGCTGAAGAGGGCAGGGGGCCTCGGTTCGTCCGGCTGACATTGTGGATAATGGTTTTTTCGCGCGCCGGTACGTATGTTTCAGACCGCGCCCTGGTCTTGATTTTACCTATTTGCAGCGCGGCAGCAGCGCGCTTGTTCAATAGCCTCACAATCTGCCGGTCGAAAGCATCGATTTTGTCGCGTAAACTGTTCAGTACTTT
>Ga0351897_1068_pt1 | contig 23015 bp, 24 predicted proteins | sample BONcelHT113001C4_FD_206876 | JGI IMG/M metagenome (GOLD analysis project Ga0351897, IMG submission 206876) | Enriched cells from coal bed in the Powder River Basin, Montana, United States - BONCAT cells T11 rep1 HSBNCT.T11.300.1.C4 ... | reverse complement strand
CCAGAATCCGGACCTTATTGGTGCGGCTCTTTTCCGTGCAGACCTTGTCCTATCGCTGCATCATGACAATATTGAGGAAGCCGGACCTCTGCTTGTTGCACAGGGAACTGCTGCAGTTATTGTTCCCTCCGGAAGTACTGTGCAGGAGGCAATTAATGAGGCTGAAACGATGGGCATTACAAAAATCATCGCAGACCCGCTTCTTCAGCCGGCAGGTTCCGGACTGGTCAGATCCCTGGCCGGCTTTCATGATATCTCCCGGCCTGTCTTTTTTGGAGCAGGAAATGTCACCGAACTGATCGATGCCGATTCACCAGGGGTGAATGCACTTCTTGCAGCAATGGCACATGAACTGCACGCAGCTGTCATATTCTGTAGTGAGCATAGTGACAAGACACGGGGAACCGTAGCAGAGATGCGCAGAGCTACCGAGATGATGCATCTGTGTGGAGAGCGCCCTTATCCTAAGGATCTTGGAATTGACCTGCTGTGTATCAAAGAGAAGCGAAGACGCAGAGAACCCCCATTAGAGTATCACACGCTTATTCAGGCAGAACCGATGCCTGATACTCTGGAGTATGACCCGCGCGGAAATTTCAGGATTGGTATTGAAGACGAATGGATCGTAGCGGTCAGAAACGGCACTGCTATCAGAGGGAGAAGATGGCAGGATGTTCTGAATACGATCATCAAATCAGATGGAGTTTCTCTTCTTGACCATGCCGGATATCTGGGAAGAGAACTATACAAAGCAGAACTGGCCATTCGGTTTGGAAGAAGTTTTGAGCAAGATGGCCCATTCTGATCCAGAGAAGCACCTATAGAAGAATCAATGTCAAATGAGACACAATCACTATACCTGCAAATACGCGGATAAAACATGACAATAAAGGGAATCTCATATGACACACTTGCCCTGCTCCTGAATATGGGCCATGAGTCACACCCTCGTGAATTTGCGGCACTTCTGGGATCTGAGGAGGGAATTATCAGAAATGTCGATATCATTCCAGGCACTATCGGAGGATCAAGCAGCGCTTCAGTTCTCTTTGATATGATACCATTGAACCTTGGACATATCGGAAGTGCGCATAGTCACCCGAACGGGGTAATCAGACCATCAGAAGCAGACATCAAATTTTTCCCCCGGACTGGATCCTGCCACATCATCGTAGGATATCCTTATGAAGAGGACTGCTGGGGGTGTTTCCATGCTGACGGGACACGAAGAGAACTTACGGTAATACATGATGAATAAAGAGGCAAAGAGGCAGAGGCGGGTAGTCGCAACCGGTACCTTTGACCTCCTGCATCCCGGCCATCTCTGGTACCTTGAAGAATCTGCAAAACTCGGAGACGAACTCTGGGTCATTGTAGCCAGGGACAGCAATGTAAGACATAAACCACGGCCAGTCGTTCCCGAAGAACAACGGGCTTTGATTGTTGGAGCATTGAAAGGTGTGCACAAGGCGGTACTCGGAGATCAGGAAGATATGTTCAGGCCGATAGAAGAAATTCAACCCGATGTCATCACCCTTGGGTTCAACCAGCACTTTGATGAGACAAGGCTTAAAGATTCACTATTGCAGCGGGGACTTGTCGCCGATGTTATCAGAATAGGGGAGTTTACCAGATGTCCGTTCACCAGTTCGCGTAAAATCGTTCAGGAAATAAAGAGACGCGTAACCCTTTGATCCATTATGCTGATTGCCTGTCACCTTTTTGTCGGAACCTTAACCAGGATAATCCTTCAAAACCATTTTAAATCACGATATCTTCTGCCCCTCTGCATGGTCGGTTCAGTTCTTCCTGATATTATCGACAAACCACTTGGTTATATTGTACTCCCTGACCTTGGAGACGGACGGCTCATTGCCCATGCCCTGGCAGGTATCATCCTGATAAGTATCATTGGGTTATGCTTATTTCGCAGTACGCTCCTTACCGGAGCCCTTATAACAGGGGTGATCAGTCATCAGATACTTGATGAGATGTGGAATATACCGATAAACTGGTTCTACCCTCTTCTTGGGCCGTTCCCGGTATACCTGCACGAAAACTACTTTGGATGGGGACTGATGAAGGAACTTACCACTCCGTCAGAATGGGCTTTTTCTTTGGCGATTCTATTTCTACTCTATATTAGATCATCAGAATCTGCATCTTTTCGTGTCAGGACTGCAGCCTTTTCATCAGTTCCTGCACTCCTTCTCCTCATCACCGGAAGATGAGAAATCAACCGGCAGGGGAGAAGGAAGAGCAGCAATCAGCGCATCCTGACTTGTAACAAGGATCGAAGACTGTTCAAGCATGAGGTTTACTCGTTCGTCAGAACCTACCATTCGAAAGTCTGTCCGAATTGCATATACCGGTATTCCCCTGGCAAAAGCATACCCAATCTCCCATGCTGTACCCGAGTCCGCATCAGCTCCGTCAATAACCGCCACCACCAGATCAGCGGCATCAAGGGCCTGATGATTTACAATAAATATATCCTTGTGCGCTTCACTCCCCCGGCTGGCATCAGTATCTCCTGTCTCCTGCGGGAGATACACTTCATATGAGTATGATCTAAGCAGCCGGGCAATTTTGAGATTATACAACCTCTCAGCTTCTGAAAATAGAGGACCAGCCAGATAAATCCGGAAAGCAGCCACCGCATACACATCATATGCAGGGATATCAGATAATTTTTCAAGAAACGCCCCTCTGCCTGGAATACGTCCGGCTGGGGATTTCCAGAACTGATTCACCCCGCAAACAGGCGATGAATCCACACCCATGATTGCAAGTGGCGGCCCGGAATTTGTTATCATTTCTCTGACCATCCCCTCAAGCTGAGATAACAGGTCATGAAATGCAGGTGTATCAAGGCGCTCATTAAAGGTTGCCGGCTCACGGTTTTTTCCAAGATACAAGGTTTCAGGGCAGGGCAGGCATCGGACCGCGATACCAAATCTATCACACCGGATGAGAGCCTGCTCAAACGCATGAAGGTCGCGATCATGAGTAATGCCCTGAGCCCGTAGACCGGGATCCTGTATACAGGGGCAGACAAGAAGGTACATTATTATCTCATATCAGGTGCAGTCATGATAGATGATTCCGCTCCTTGCATACCGGGACAACACCTGTGATCCAAAGAAATGCACGATGAAAAAACTGGAGCGGGCAGGGATGGTAAGGATATTCACCCGGCTGGTCCATCTGCCACGATCCAGCCTTATCCTGGATCCAACAGCAGAGCAGGCACTTTCACCTGCAGACCGCGAAAGAACCCGGAGTATTACCGCTCTGGATTGTTCCTGGGCAGTTCTGGATACCAGCATTGTAAAATCATGGAGATTTAAACGTGCTCTCCCGTTTCTCCTTGCTGCAAATCCGGTGAACTTTGGCAAACCGTTCAAACTGACGTCACTTGAAGCAATGGCAGCAGCGCTCTGTATCCTGGGGGAGGAAGTTCAGGCCCGTGAGATTCTGGGCAAAGTCTCCTGGGGAATCAGGTTTATTGAGTTAAACCAGGAGCCACTTGATGCCTATGCACAGGCAGCAGACAGCACAGAGGTGATTCAGATTCAGAGTGAATTCTTCTAACATCCCTCATATCCGTATTGTTATAGCTTTATTCTTTTTGCAGACAGAATGTAAATGAGACAGGGAAAAGCGTCCCCTACCGATCATTATGGGTTTTAGAGACTGGATAAGTGGATCAGACGGAAATCCGGCAGAGGGGTACTGCCAGAAGGGAGAGAGTCAGCTTACCCGTAAAAAATTTGAAACAGCAATTCAGACCTTCAACCGTGGTCTTGAACTGGACCGTGGACATGCCGGGTGTTGGAACGGGATGGGAAAAGCATTTTTAGGCCTTGAACGATTTGACCGGGCACTTGAATGCTTTATTCGGGCACTAGAGATAACTCCTGAATTTCCTGAAGCATTCACGAATAAAGCAAGCGCTCTGCGTAACCTTGCACGCAAAACCCAGGACGCATTAAAATGTCTTGAGGCAATAGAAAACTGCAACCGTGCTCTTAAAATCAAACAGGAATACGCTCCTGCCTTTCATGAAAAAGGAATGGCACTGTGGGTTTTGGGCAAACGCGATGAAGCCATATCTTTTTTCGAGCAGGCAAAAAAGGCTGACCATGAGTATGAATATCCATGGGAACTAAAGGGACGTTACCTGTATGACCTTCGAAAGTACCATGAATCAATAGAATGCTATGAACAGGCAGTAAAAGCCAGACCACACGATCCTGATATCCTGTTTGGGGAGGGGCGCTCTCTTATGAAAATAGGGGCATACCAACATGCAATATCCTGTTTTCAGCGATGCCTGAAAGAGCGACCTGACTTTGCCCCCGCGTACTTGCTTCTTGGGAACTCATTTAAGGTCCTTCATCAGTATTCCGAAGCAATAGAAGCATATGAGAGTGCAATAGAACTCGACCCCGGCAGTGCCAAGTATAAGAAAAATATTGCAGATGTGTACCTTGTTATGGGAAATCAGGCACTCTATAAAGAAGGAAAGTACCAGGAAGCGATTCAGTTTTATGACCGGACCATCAGGATGATTCCCAAACACATCAACGCATGGTTCTCCAAAGGGATAGCCTATAAAAAACTGGGAGCATACCGGAATGCTACCACTTGTTTTCTCAGAGTCGTTGAGATAGATCCTCAGAACGCACACGCCTACTATGAGATGGGTCAGCTTCTTGAGAAGAGTGAAAACCTTGAAGAAGCGGTCAGATGCTATCTGGAGGCAATCAGAAGTGATCCTTCACATACTGACGCAATGTATAATTTAGGGAATATTCTGACCAGAATCGGTGACTATAAGGGTGCGATTCAATATTTTGACCGGATCATTGAGAAGAAATCAGATTCATCGGTTGCGTGGTACGCAAAAGGCAAAGCTTTACAAAAAAACGGCCAGGAACGCGACGCTGAACGATGCTTTGAGCGGGCCGGCAAACTAGCGGCCTCGCCCTGATTATACAAATTATATATCAAACCCAAGTTTATTTGGTGCAGGGACTACCTGTGGACCATTAAACTCAGGATTACCAAGAATATACTCAATAATTAATTCTGCAAACCGTTTCCCGTCTTCAGGGTTTCTTGCGGTCACAATCCGATCCATAAAAACAACCGGTTTATCCTCAAATTTAACATCAGCCTTTAGCATTTCTCTGATAGGAGGACCATTGATAACCGTTGCTGGTCTTTTCTTAAGTATTCCAGCCCTTGCCAGGACAACCGGAGCAGTGCTGATTGCTCCGATAACCTTGCGTTGAATCCTGAATATTTTTACCAGTTCCAAAAGATCCGGACTGTTCCAGAAATGTGCCTGACCACCATGACCACCAAGAATAGCGATTGCATCAAATTCTGAGTCACGGTGAAGAATAACATCAGAAAAACTTAATGGTGCATAAATCCTGCCGCCAAGAGTTCCTTTTGCATACCCGGGCTGACCGGTAACAAATTCATATTCCGCATTATTGTGATCAAATACCGTAATCACATGAGAAAGCTCTTTGTCATGATACCCGGTATGAGGAACGGCAATAAGGATTTTCATATAATTGTCTGATACAATTTGGGCTTTTCACGTATAGGTATACCGAATCAGCGCAATGGGAACTCAAAAAAAGATTAATTAAAATTGCTTCCGCCGCCCCAGGATGAACCACCCCATGCGCTGTCATCTCCACCCTGCATCTTATCATATTCAGTCTGACGACCCCGGGAGATTTCATCAAACGTAGGGAAGGTTGGAAGTGTTGTTGTGTTATTTACTGCGGGAAGTTGATCGATGAATTTTGTGAATGCAACCCCGGCATCATCATAATACGATTTTGCCATGTCATAATTATCCTGGCCATCAGAGATGAGCAGGAGATTGGTACGCTCTGAAATATATTCATCGTAATAATCCCGTGCCTGTGCCAGGTAATGCATGAATGCATTGATATAATTCGCTGTATCATAGAAGTCAGGATTCACGTTTTTTGAGGAAATAGACATATAGGTTGATTTTGCCCATCTGGGCCCGTCACTCGTCATAAAATATAATCCCTGAGACATCCCCTGGAGATCACTCTGGTTTGGAATTGTATCCAGATTATCTTCTATCCAGCGTTCAACCGTGGTCACAACCTCTTCATCCTGGTACGGTTTATCAGGATTTGGTTCTTTTTGAACAAGGTTCATTGGATATTTCAAACCATCGAGGAGAATGCCACTGCCGGAAGCCTCTTCAGGAAAAGGATCATCCTTCGCAGGAAGGATAAACGGAGTTGCATTCGGATAACGCCCTGTAATCAATGCAAACCAGTTAGAAGCAGTCATGTGGTAGACATCAACAAGTTCATAAAACTCAGAGCCATCAGTCATTGCAGCCACTGACTTTTTCTGGCTGAAATAATCCTCATATGCTTCACCAGCCTTCTCTGAGTAATACAGATACTCAAGTGTGGCTTTCGCAACCTCATAATTTTCCGGACTCACGCTCATTCCCTTCAGACTCATATAGGCGCTTGAAACCTTCATCCTCTGAGTTCCAGTGGGAACTGTCCGATTTGAGAGCAGTTTTACAACCGGGTCAGCAATCTTAAAAAATGCATCATCCTGGAATTCAGAACCTTCGACCGGTTCCTGTAGATGCTCAGGAATCGGCTCAAATACCGCTTCTGCAGCAGTAACAACTGCATGTGGGCCTGCCAGAATAAGACAGGACACCAAAGCAGCAATAATTATCAGGCGTTTCATCACTCACAGGTTCAGGATAAATCTGCATATACTTTCTGGTAACCTCCAAATCCACATGGGCCCGAAATATTAGAGGAGTTCAGAATAATCCATACATGAACCAAATCACAACTAATTTACACCTTCCAACCAATACAAAAGACCTAAGGGTAACTGTGGCTGACGAGGAACAAGTAAAGGCAATCCTGGCAGGGGTTGAAGTATGGAACACCTGGAAAGAAAGCAATCCCAGAAAACGACCAGACCTTCGGGGTGCCCAACTTACCGGGTTGGACCTTGAAGGGATAAACCTGAACGGAGCACGACTTGATGATACTGATTTTGAATTTTCCAATCTTCGTCGGGCAAATTTTGCAGGAGCAAGTCTGATCAAGGCAAACCTGAGTAACACCGATTTAAGCGAAGCCATTTTTCTTAACGCTAATCTGACCGGAGCTCGTATGACAAACATCAAGGCAACACGCGCGGATTTCAGGGGAGCAGATCTGACCGGTGCTGATGTCAGGGCTGTAAAAAGAGGATAGGATAACAGGTTACTCTTTCAGAGTGTACAGCGTAAAGCGCTCTTTAAGTTCCCTGCCAATATCTGTACAGATATAGTTCATCTCTTCAGGAGAGAAGACAGTGGAGACATCTGCACCGGCTTCTCCGGTTACATCATCGATATACATCGTGCCCGAGAGATCATCTGCACCGGCTAAAAGCCCCAACTGACTCATTTTTATTCCGATTTTCGGCCATGATACCTGAATGTGGTCGAAATTATCCAGAAACAGACGGCAGACGGCAGTTGTAACGAGATCATCCCTGCCAGTAGGTCCGAATGATACCAGGCCTTTCTCGTGAAGCGGCGTTTTGCTATGGATATAGGACAAAAGAACCATTTCTGTAAATCCGTGGGTATCATCCTGAATTCTTCTGATCCGATCCAGGTGCAGAACCCGTTCATGGGCAGTTTCTGTTGATCCATACATGATGGTTGCTGAGCTATGCAACCCACAGGCATGGGCCTCACGAATGATCTCTTCCCACCGGTCAGAACTCACCTTTGCCGGACAGATAACATCACGCACAGAATCAACCAGTATCTCTGCTGCAGTTCCCTGCATACTCCCAAGACCTCGCGCTTTGAAGATTTCAATAACTTCACGAGGACTCATCTGCTCACATCGTGCAACCCAGTCCACTTCATCAGGAGAGTAGGCGTGGATATGAACTCCCGGATATTCCTCATGAGCCCAGTCCATAAATGTGATATAGTCGCTCAGCCTGAATTCAGGATGAACTCCAGAGAGGAAACAGATCTCTGAAACACCCCTTTTTTTTGCTTCGCTAACCTGACGACAAACTTCTTCTTTGCCAAACCGGTATGCATCAGGATCGTTTTTACGTTTTCCAAACCCACAAAAACCACAAAGATTCTTGCAGATATTGGTAATATGAACGTTTTGATTTCTGACAAAAGTGACAGTATTACCAACCTTTCGCTCACGCATCTCATCAGCAGCGGCAAAAAGGGCATGGATATCACGTCCCGTTACCGAAAAAAGAAACTCAGCCTCTTTTATCGTAAGGCGGTGTCCTTCAAGAGTATCAGAAAGAAGTGTTTGAAGATTCATGTAACGCTCCTATCTCTTTCTGGATGACATATCCTCTTGTTCACTACGGCGGTGATGGAGATATAGTTCATGCAGCACCATAAAAAATACCACAATAATAATTACCGGAACGATATTCAAAGGAAGATACCCTACATACGGAACAGAATAGATTGCTTTTCCCACAATCCACTCAGGTTTAACCGGCATGATTGGAGAGCCAAGGCCGCGGTAATTGCTCCCAAACCCGGTTTGATCAATAACCGGATTATTATCTCCCCTGGTGATATATCCTCCATGAGGAGCGGTATATGTTTTTGTCACATATGAACCGGCTGTGGTATCAAATTCCCGATAGGTGATACTGGTCGGGCCTGCATCAACCCAGAAAAGAGCGCGATGAATGATAGGGTGAAGGTCAGTGTTTCCGTTCGGGCGGTAGATAATTACATCACCTGCCATACCGAATTTTTCATACCCTGATACATTCCCCTCCGCCATACTCTGCAATGGCCCAAGGCGATCATCTGCCATTACTAGAACAAGATCCCCGACATTCATATTGGGGACCATACTTTCAGACTCAATGGTGACGATTGCCGGCCAGGTACCACATACCAGGTACAGGAAGGCAACGATGGCACCGACGGTGACCAGCACCGATACAATTTCCCGAACTGCAGAAGGGATCTGTTCTTCACTCTTCCAGAATTTTTTTATCTTTGATGATAGCGGCTCAGTGCCGGATTTTGATGCCATGTGTATAAGTATGTAGGTTCCTTCTCTGGAATATATAATACCAAAGGTGACTTGCTCAATGCTTCCCGGATCTTCTGATATGTACGAAATCTTCAACCAGAAGAGAGTCGGGATCCTTATTTGAAAATATTGTTCTTCTCTGGTGACAAACCTGATAGTACCTGATGCAGTCATCAATCATCTGCTTAATCTTAACACCAGTCTGTCTGCAACCAGACCGGAGGGAGGGCTCATTAACGCAGCTGCGATTGTAGAGCGGTTTCTGGATACCAAACTCCAGGTTCATCCTGATCTGGTAAAATATATCAGAGAGCAGAATGATGAAGGCCTGATAGACCGGATTCTAACATCAGTCCCTACGGGTTGTCTGGTCGCCTCACTCAGTCACCTGCCGGGTTTAACCCCGTCACGGGATGGAATACGCTTTTTAGGAGACCCCTCACTGGAAGTTATCGCCGGGAGGATGGGGACGTGCCGCCCTGCAGGGAAAGTGGAGGATTATATTGCTTACTTCCATGACCGCTATAGTCGTCTCTCAGGAATGATTCGCGGCCGTTGCAGCCCTATTCCAATTGAAGCTCTGAAAAGAAACTCACGGTACCGATCCGAGGAATTTGCAGTTACCGGAATGGTGATTGAAACACGCAGCACAAATAACGGGCACCGGCTGATTGAGATCGAAGACCCCACCGGATCTCTCAATATCCTCTTCAATAAAGACCGGGACGATTTTGATGAAGCAGAAAAGATCGTGCCTGATGAGGTTATCGGGGTGAGGGGAACACTCTCTCCTGAAGGAACGCTGATGTTTTCAGATCAACTCTTCAGACCTGACATTCCTTTTACATATTCTCCCTATCTGAGTGACAGGCAGGGATATGCAGCACTTATATCAGATATCCACGTCGGATCAGACACCTTTCTTGAAGAAGCCTGGGGTCGTTTTGCAGACTGGCTTTCAGCCAGTGACATCTCCTATCTCCTTGTTGCCGGGGACCTGGTGGATGGAATTGGTATCTATCCAGGTCAGGAGAAAGAACTCACGATACCTAATATTTATGGGCAATATGAAGCACTCGGACATATGCTTGCCGAAATCCCATCCAGAATAAAGATTGTCCTCGCGCCGGGAAACCACGATGTAGTCAGAGGTGCAGAGCCACAACCGGTAATCCCGGAGAAGTTTACCAGATCATTTCCCTCAAACTGTATCCTTGTTGAGAACCCGGCAATGGTAAACCTGCAGGGAGTCAGGGTGCTGATGTACCATGGCAGGTCATTTGATGATTTAATCGGAGTGATACCGGGAGCAAGTTATGAAAAGGCGCATGATGTAATCCCTGAAATGCTGAAAAGGCGCCATCTTGCCCCCTGCTATGGGAAAAGAACACCGATTGCCGCAGATACAAAAGACCGGCTGATCATCGATCCAATCCCTGAAGTGGTCCACTGCGGACATGTTCATATTACCGGAATTACCCGGTATAGGGGAGTTCTCGCTGTAAATGCCGGTACATGGCAGGCGCAGACTGCGTTTCAGAAGCAGATGAATATTCAGCCGACACCAGCCCAGTGTGTGGTACTTGATCTGACTACCTTAAAACCGGAAATCTATGATTTTCTCGAGGGAACACCTGAGCCAAAAATCAGCTTGTAGAAGGTTCTTGTTTCAGATACCATTCTTTTAAAATAGCATCCACCTCCTGTTCCCAGGCAATAAGTTCAGCATCTCCGGGATAGTGTCTGAATGTTTCAGCGATGGTCGTTGCAGCTTCAGGGTACCGCCCAAGACTTAGCAGTACCTCAGAATACCCCCTCCATGCCCTGCCTAATGACAAGTCGATCCGCAAAGCGCGCTGATAGAGATCCTGTGCCTGCGAATCCTTACCCATTATATGATAGGTATCTGCAAGGTGGGTAAGCACTTCAGGATCCCCGGGAAGGAGATCTGCTGCCTGTATAAGATAGGTAACTGCTGTTTCTGTTTCACCCTGTGCAAGGAGTATACTACCTAATGTGTCCATCGCTGCAGGATCATCCGGATTAACCCTGAGCGATTCCTGTGCAAAGGTTAGAGCTTCTTCATAATGACCCCCAAGGTAGAGAGTATACGCCCGGGCATTGATGAGGGTATCATCTGACGGATTAAGATCTATTGCCTGGTCCAGCGCAATGAGGGCTTCATCATACCTGCCGAGGTGGTTTAAAAGGTACGCAGCAGTTACATAATTTTTAGGTTCATCAGGGTTGAGGTCTGTAGCTTTTTGTGTGAATATAAGCGCCTCTTCATACATCCCCATCGAAGCGATTGTGCTCCCAAGCGCTGCTGAAGCATCAGGATCATAAGGAAGATGTGCAAACGCAGTCTCAAGATAAGGAAGCGCTGCAGTCATATTTCCCTGACCAGAGAGGATAGTTCCCATTATTAGTGAAAGGCGGGGATCCAGATCTCCTGTTAATTCAGAATTTTTTAAAAGAGAGAATGCCTCATCATCTCTCTGAAGAGCAATGAGCGCTTCAGATCGTATTCGAAGGTCATCAGCATCTGATATGACATGAGAAGAATCCAGAAGTGACAGTGCTTCTTCCGGTTTTCCGGTATTAGTATACCCTTCTGCAAGCAATGCGGCACCATCAGGATTATCAGATAATGTATATCCAGACACAGAGATCTCATGTACAACCTCATCCCAGCGTGACAAACGGGAAAGAGCGCTAAACTTTCCGATCAGGAGGGTCTCATTAAACGGGTCAGTCCGGAGTGCATCATCGTACAACATGAGTGCAGACTCATATTCTCCGGCGCTGTACGCATCAGTTGCAAGGGTGACCAGATCTGATTCTGCCAATGATGAAGGCGGGATAATTACGAAAAAGAACAGAAGAAATAATGAAATCAACCGTATTGTCATGTATTAAAGAAATATCTGGGTTTGAATAAGAAAGGATTTCCGGCATACCCGATTGAACAACTTGCCTGGTAATCCCGGATATCAGAAGTGAACCTGTATAAAAGTGCCTGTGGTCCGATTCGTATGATTCTTATTATTTGATAGACAAATTATCTCAGATCACCGTTTCCTTTCACCTGTTAGTTGGAGATACGTATGGATCTGTTATTTATAGTACCGATTTGTGCCCTTATTGGCCTGCTTTATGCAGGTGTCTGCTACTCCCGAATGACCAAGGAGTTACCGGGAGACGCAGTAATGCAGAAGATCGCAGCCGCGATTCATCTTGGAGCAATGACCTACCTGAAGCGGCAATATACTGCAATAGCAATATTTGTTGTTGTAATTGCGCTGGTTCTTGTGGTTGCAATTAACCCATTAACTGCAGTATGCTTCGTGGTTGGTGCAGGCCTGTCAGCCCTGGCAGGGTTTATCGGCATGTTTTCAGCCACCAAGGCAAATGTCAGGACCACGTATGCTGCCCGAAATGGTATGGCAGCTGCATTCAGAGTGTCATTCTCATCAGGGATGGTTATGGGACTGACAGTTGTCGGTCTTGGGATGCTCGGTCTTTCAGGTATGTTCTTCCTGATGACTTCCATCACCGGAGTGACTGATGCAGCAACAATTAATATCCTCTCTGGATTCTCACTTGGTGCATCATCTATAGCACTCTTTGCCCGTGTTGGCGGCGGTATTTTTACCAAGGCCGCTGATGTGGGTGCAGACCTTGTCGGCAAGGTAGAGGCAGGCATTCCTGAGGATGATCCCCGCAACCCGGCAGTCATTGCAGACAATGTCGGTGACAATGTCGGTGACATTGCAGGAATGGGCGCTGACCTGTATGAATCCTATGTCGGTGCAGTCATTGCAACCATGCTCATCGGTGCAGCAGCCGGAATTGCAAATCAATTCTCAAACGTTGACACTATGAACCTGATCGCTCTGCCAATGCTTATTGCAGGTCTTGGTATCATCGCATCAGTCATTGGTTCAATCTTTGTGCGCACCAACAAAAACGAAGCCAGTGCAATTCACAAGGCATTCAACTCAGGAACTTTTGCAAGCCTGATCCTGACCGTCATCGCAACCTATGTGCTCGTGGAAATGCTTACTCCGGGGAACATTGGTATCTTTATCGCAACCATTGCCGGGCTTGTTGGTGGGTTCCTGATAGGACTGGTTACTGAATACTACACGTCATATGACCACAAACCTACCCAGTCCATTGTCAAAGCATCTGAATCCGGAGCTGCAACAGATATCATCGCTGGTCTGTCTGTTGGTATGGAATCTACCTTCATACCGGTGATTATCGTTGCAGTTGCGATCCTGATTGCATATCACTTCAGTGGCATTTACGGAATCGGTCTGGCCGGTGTCGGTATGCTTGCAACCCTTGGAATCACGCTCTCAGTCGATGCATACGGCCCGATTGCAGATAATGCAGGAGGCATTGCAGAGATGAGTCACCAACCAAAAGAGATTCGTGCCATAACTGACACCCTCGACTCAGTCGGTAACACAACCGCAGCAATCGGGAAAGGGTTCGCTATCGGTGGCGCTGCTCTGACTGCTCTCGCTCTCTTTACCGCCTACACCCAGGCTGTCAACCTGAAGGTAGTAGATATGCTCCACCCCATGGTTTTTGTCGGTATTCTCATCGGCGCCATGCTTCCATTCCTCTTCTCATCCTTTGCTATGAAAGCAGTAGGAAAAGCAGCAGGATTTATCGTTGACGAAGTCCGTCGTCAGTTCAAAGAGATACCCGGACTCATGGAAGGAAAGTCAGAGCCAGACTACGCATCCTGTATTACCATCTCAACCAACGCAGCTCTGCGTGAGATGATTCTGCCAGGAGTTATGGCAATTTTTGCTCCAATCATCATTGGTGTTCTCCTCGGTGGAGAAGCCCTTGCAGGACTTCTTGTTGGATCTATTTCAGCCGGATTCCTGCTTGCTATCATGATGGCAAATGCAGGAGGAGCATGGGATAACACCAAGAAGTATATTGAACAGGGACATGCCGGTGGGAAAGGATCCTTTGCCCACAAGGCAGCAGTGACCGGTGACACGGTTGGTGACCCGTTCAAAGATACCGCAGGGCCTGCTCTGAACATCCTGCTCAAACTTATGGCAATTGTTGCCGTCGTTTTTGCACCGATATTCATGAAATTCGGCCCGATTTTTCCTTTCTAATTAGGAAAAATTCTCTTTTTTCGCCAGTCTCTTCCTGACCTTTTGAGGACATTCTTGTTTGCTCTTCTGATCAACAGGCAATCTATAAATTCAAAAAGAATCAGGCACAACTCTTACGTAGGAGCATGGCTGACGAACATATAATTGAGGCAATCGGTTGCTGCCGGGTAATAATACGTGATGGAACGGTGGTGAGTGTTGAACCATCAGTAATTAAGACCTGTCCTCTTGCAAGGCGATTTGCAATCCCTGTTCATGAGATAACTCCTGAAACGGTTGCCAGAAATATCCAGAACCGAATCGACACCTTTGGTATGTTTACTCCTCATAGACAACTCTTTTCCCGTGATACCTTTGTCGGATTCGGGGCATCAGAACTGCTCAGTACGGCTCTTTCTGCAGGAATTATTGATGCAGCTATCATCGCCTGCGACGGAGCCGGAACAGTTGTTTCGAACCAGCCTGATATGGTGCAGGGAATCGGCGGCAGGATGTCCGGACTTGTGAAAACATCCCCAATTCCTGAGGTGATCAAAAAAATCAGGGATGCCGGAGGAATAGTTCCTGACTCAGCAAATGCCTCAATCGATCCGGTTGCAGGAATCAAAGCGGCCCGGGATGCCGGGTATCAACGTCTTGCGATCACCGTTGCCGGGTCTGATGCAGCAGAGACTGCACGGATTGCAGATTCTGAAATAATTATTGTTGTGGTGCACACCACCGGGCTGACTGAGAGCGATGCAGAGCGAATCAGTCAATGTGCGGATATCGTTACCAGCTGTGCATCACAGACAATAAGGACTATTTGTGGAAAAGCAGCACTCATTCAGGCAGGGAAATCTATCCCGGTATTTGGTATGACTGCAAAGGGAAAAGAGGTCATCATTGAGAGGCTTAGGGTAATATCAGATCCACTTCTGGTTACGGGATCGCCCCTGCCAATTCGGGGAGAGAGTGAACCAACTCCCTTGATATAATACACATCTGCAAAAGAGAAATATTATATTCATATGATATCCTAAACACTACCTATGGCAACTGAGGAACTTATCAAAGAGGTTACCGTTAACCTCAGGAATCTTATCAATGCACAGAGTGTCATTGGGGATCCTATTGACCTTGGAAATAAAGTAATCATTCCAGTAACTAAATTCGGCCTTGGTTTTGGGGCTGGCGGAGGCAAAGGAACCGAGGGAGACGGAAGCGCTGCAGGTGCTGGCGGAGGTATTGAACCGGTTGCGGTAATCATTGCGCATAAAGATGTCAAAGGGGCTGAGGGTATTCAGATCTTTTCTCTTAATAAAAATAACCCTATTGCGCAGATAATTACAGCTCTTGGTGAATCAATGGTGCCTCAGGTTATAGATCTTATCAAAAAGAATGAGCCTGCAACGCCAACGAACCCTGAAAAAACTGATGAACCGGTATCAACCTAATCTCACCGATGGGAGATTTGACAAGTTTTCTTTTTATTTTCTTTTTCTGCCTTACAATATTTTGCGGACCAGTCTGGTTTTTTTTCCGAATTCCCCTTGACCTGCAAATCCATTTTTTATCTGGTGGTAACGGAGCAGAGATGCGGTTTGATATTGTATGGGGGTTACTATCGGCGGGTATAGTGTATGTAGATAAAGAATGGGTGATTACTGGAAAAATCAGGGAGGTTACTCTCATCTCACACCCATTATCAATGGATACACAGGATGATGGCATAAAGACCCCTGATGCGCCGGAGGCAACAGCAGCAGATTCAGATATGAGAGATATCATCCCATTCATCCCCGTAATTCGGCATTTTCTATCTGATCTGATACACCAGATCAGGATTGAAAATATCACCGGGGAAATAACCTACGGAACCGGGGATGCGGCACTCACCGGCCAGATTTACGGGTATTACCATGCAATACATCCACTGGTTACCCCCACTATCAGCGTCACCCTTATTCCTGATTTTTTCAATGTTCTGTTTAGAGGCTGGATTCATGGAGGTATCAGTATTGTATACCCATGCAAGTTGGTGATCAGGACCGGAAGAAATGCCCTCCCGGTTATTGTACAGATGTGGAGATCAGATGTCTGATAAATATGTCCTCACCCTCCCACCAGTCAGATGTGGGGGACGATCGTTGTACGCTCTAATCAGAATTTCTGATAGTGTCACTCCCTATGGGGGATATGGATCTGCCATTCCAGTAGCCCTGATTATAGAAGAGGAGGGAGCCTGGTATTACACCATCATTGGTGCAAAACCAGGAAAAGACCAGATAGAAGTTTTAATGGAAATTTTGCTTAAGGCTACAATGGTGAATGAGAATGATATCCCATGATGTTTTCTGAATCATCAGGTCATCATAACAGATTCCATAATTACCTATCACGAGATGGAGATGGCAGTAAAAGGGCGAAAATGCGAATATCACGATATTTCTGATACGTTCTGATATACTGAATCTAATATGGTTGTGGTGTTCAGAGAACCCACATCAGATATACTGGAATTATTTACCGGGACTACCACTATCTGCGATGAGGTGGTGATGACCATATCGGTCATAGGGGTCAGGGTAATTGTCGGACCACTCACCCCAATTACTCCTTCCCGGTACCAGTCATTATTCCCGGTGTCTGTGTCAGGTATGGCCCCAGAGGGATCAACATCCATAAGGATTCCATACTCACCCGGAGTTGCTGCTTCAGGAACAATAAATGACCGGGTTGTGGTTGCCTGTCCTCCTGCAGGGACAGACTCAAGATCCCAGGTTCCAAGAAGAAGCGGCTCTGCAATCACTGCACTTCGGTTTGTCAGGTAAAAGTCAACCGTGAACCTGCCTGCATCACCTCCCCCGTTGTTTCCTACCGCGCCAATTACCCGGATATTCTCACCGGGAGAAACCTGCCTGGGAGCTATCACGCCCAACCCTACAAGATCAGGAAGGGATCCGGAAGGTCGTGTCGCATCAGAGATACGAATGGTTTTTCCCGAAGATGTCCGGATGTCAGTCCCCATAATTTCCCTGACAAAAGTATACACTCCGTCAGCCATATTTATCGGAAGCAGGAAAGTCTGTGCTGCAGAGTAACTCCCTCCTGAAGAGATAGGAGTGAGATCTGCAGTCCCAATCGGAACCGGGGATGCATCAGAAGCGGATTCATTGACCAGATAATAGGTTACCTGCTCTGATTCAGTTGAAGAGTCACCTGAATTTTTGATTACTTCAATGATGGTGACCGACCCGCCAGGATACCCCGTATCAGTTACAATCAGCCCTTCTCCTGAGACATTCACCGCTCCTGCCGCAAATCCGGCTGTCAGCAGTACACTTAGTACTATCGTTATTATTGCACAACCGACACCAGTACCCATACGTCAAGATTGGTGACCGGCAGATATAATCTTTCCAGAGATTTAACCGCTTGGCAGATCAACATCCCTGTGAAAAGATATGCATACACTTGTGCTTATTCGTCATGGAGAAAGTCTCTGGAATAAAGAGAACCGGTTTACCGGCTGGAAAGACATTGATCTCTCACCCCAGGGAATGCAGGAGGCACATTCCGCAGGAAAGCTCCTGAAGGAACAGGGGTTTATATTTGATATGGCGTGGACATCTGTCCTCAAACGGGCAATCAGAACCCTGTGGACAGTTCAGGATGAGATGGATCTTATGTGGATTCCGGTGATCCGCTCCTGGCGACTCAATGAACGCCATTATGGCGCACTTACCGGTTTGGACAAGGCAGAGACAGCCGCAAAATACGGAGAAGAACAGGTTCATATCTGGCGAAGGAGTTATGATATTCGTCCACCTGCTTATGCAGCCGGTGACACCGCTAACCCGGGTTATGACATCAGATATGCAGAGATATCCGGGGACCAGATACCGATGACCGAATGTCTGAAAGATACTGTAGCCCGGTTTCTTCCTCTCTGGGAAGCTGATATCGCGCCGGCTATCAAATCCGGAAAACGGGTTTTAATCGCTGCACACGGCAATAGTATCAGGGCACTGGTAAAACACCTTGATAACGTATCTGATGCTGATATTACCGGACTAAATATCCCAACCGGTATACCACTTGTATATGAACTGGACGATAATCTCATACCTGTCCGTCACTATTATCTCGGCGATGAAGATGCAGTGAATGCTGCAATGGAAGCAGTTAAAAATCAGGGGAAATCTAAATAAATTAGAACTTTTTCTGATTCAGGGATAAATATTCCCTTTTTTCCAGACATCATCTGTTCCAGTGGAAACAAGGGGGTCACGCGCATTCAGCTAACCGAGGGAGAAAGACCATCAAGAAAGAGATGATGAAGTCTGAGATCTCCCCCGATTTCAGGGTGAAACGAGAATACCATATGCTTTCCTGACTTTATTCCGACTATCTTCTGATCAATGCGTGCAATGATTTCTACTCCAGGACCCGCAGTATCGACAACCGGTGCACGGATAAATACCGCGTGAAATGGCGTAGATATTCCATGAACAGAAATATCTCCTTCAAATGATTCGCGCTGTCTGCCAAAGGCGTTCCTATCCACAACGGTATCCACAATACCAAGAGGAAGAAAACGAGTCTCCCCTATCACTTCCCTGGCTGTTATTACCATCCCGGCACATGTGGCAAAGATCCCACCGGTGAAGTGCTGAATCGTATGGCGCATATCATTCTTGTCGATAAGGCGCATGATTGTTGTAGACTCGCCACCCGGTATTGCCAGTGCACGAAGGTCGGAGATATCATCAGGATGCCTGACCGGTATAACTGATACCGGGAGATTTTTTTCCCGGATTGCCTGCTCAAACGCCTGTATATGTTCGCTTACATCACCCTGAAGGGCAAGAACACCTATCTTACCATCCACGAGATGCCAGCCTCTCATCTGCCGGGAGTGTGTGTATCTCAATTCCCCGCATTGCATCACCAAGACCTTTTGATACTTCAGCAATCACTGCTGGTTCATTATAGTGGTTTACCGCTTCAACGATAGCTCTGGCCATCTGTGCTGGGTTTTGTGATTTAAAAATTCCAGAACCAACAAACACTCCGTCACTTCCAAGTTGCATCATCATGGCTGCATCAGCAGGGGTTGCAATACCCCCGGCAGAAAAATTGACAACCGGAATGCGCTGACGCTGCGCTGTTTCGATAAGTAACTCTGCCGGTGCTTCCAGTTCACGAGCCCGGTGTATGAGTTCCTGCTCATCCATCCCTTTCAGACTACGTATTTCACCAAGAATGGCTCTGTTATGTCTGACTGCTTCCACAACATTACCGGTCCCTGCTTCACCCTTGGTCCTGATCATTGCTGCACCTTCATTGATACGTCGAAGTGCTTCACCCAGATCCCTGGCGCCGCATACAAAGGGCACGGTGAACTTCTTTTTATCAATATGATACTGCTCATCGGCAGGGGTGAGAACCTCTGATTCATCAATCATATCAACACCCAGTGCTTCAAGCACCTGCGCTTCAACAAAATGACCAATCCTGGCTTTTGCCATCACCGGTACCGATACAGTGTCAATAATCGCCTGAATCATACTGGGATCAGACATCCGGGCTACTCCTCCTGCTGACCTGATATCTGCCGGAACCCGTTCGAGAGCCATCACCGCGACCGCCCCCGCATCTTCGGCGATCCCGGCCTGCTCAGCGTTTACCACATCCATTATTACACCGCCCTTCTGCATGGATGCGAATCCGCGCTTGATCAGCTCAGTGCCGTACCGAAGTTCTTCGAGTTTCATTCCTTATACATTGAACAGGAGATTCAATAAAACTGATCCGCAAGTAGCCCCCATAACAAAGATGAGTGTTGCATACTGAACCGCCCGGATAACATCCGGGCCCGCTGATCGAAGGGTTCGCTCCGGATTTCCAATGCAATATGCCCCCTGTTTTTCAAATCTGATCCCTACTCCTCCTGCAATAAGAGACATCGGAATTCCCCCGTTAAAACCAGGGCGCTTTACACGGTCACGCCGGAATACAAAAAAAGCAGGATTCAGGCGCCTTTTGTAAAGGAAATATAATATCAGACAGGCGCCCGTTATCCGTGCCGGTATATACGAGAGAATATCATCCATCCGGGCGGAAAACCAGCCTATTCTTCTGCGATCATCAGTGTATCCAAGCATTGCATCCATCGTATTTGCTGCCCGGTATACTGCAGCACCAGCAGGACCGAAAAGAAGAAAGTAACAGAGGGGCGCGACGATGCTGTCGTTCAGATTTTCTGCTACAGATTCATAGGCAGCAGAGAGAATCTGCTCATCAGTCAGACTGGCTGTATCCCTTGATACCAGCATCTGCACCTGTTCTCTTCCGGTATCAGTTGTTGTCGCATCAGCCACCGCACGTGCATGCTCTTCTAGTGATCTGAGTGCAAAACATACCTTTAATAGAAAAGGACCTGCGATAAGCATGAGATACCAGGGCGCATAATAGGCGAAAAGAAAAAAAGGAAAAGAAAAGATTAGAACGGTTGAAAACCAGCCGATTACTCCGATTAAAACCTGATATGACGGGGAGTATTGCTCCGGCCTGCCCCACCATCCAATAAATGCTCCAATCATGGCAACCGGATGGTACCGGGTATGGGGATCTCCGATGATCCGATCTACTCCGAGTGAGAGGATCAGAACCATCAGAGGGATAATCATAGAAAAATCAGATATTCTGGGGAAGGAGGTTAGGTATTCCATCCTCAATCGGATAGGTCACATTACATGCATGACAGATCAGAGAGCCGGTTAGAATTTCTATTTCATTCTCTTCAGTTACCACCAGTTCAAGATCTCCTTTACAGACCGGGCAACAAAGTATGTCATAGAGATCGCGCTTCAAACAACTTCACTCCTGAGATCTATTATCTGACTCATTTCCGGACCGGTAGAGATAAGAGAGACCGGACAGCCGGTATCAGTCTCGACCTGCTCAAGGAAATCAAGAACCGGTTTTGTGAGCTGGGAATAGGTTGTTGCACCAAAACAACTTGGATCTATGTGATCTACGCCAGTGAGTGCAACCTGCGTGGCACCGTTTATCATTGATGCATACCGTGCCATTTCTCCATCCCAGTTTCCGATACGCCGTTCACGACCCGTCACAGTCCCAAACTCCTGGATCCCAAGGTCCTGTGCCTGTGAACTTGACATCTCTGTACTGAACGGACCTTCCCCGACACGGGTTGGAAACGCTTTAAAAACAACAATAACATCATCAATACGAGTTGGGCCCACACCGTTGTCTGCAGCCATTTGCGAAGCAGAAGTGTCCTTTGAAGTGACAAACGGATAAGAACCGTAATACAGTGAGATCCCAAAACCCTGAGTTCCCTCAAGAACAATGTTCTCATCTGCATCAAGTGCCGTATTAATCTCAAGAGGAACATCAACCAGATATTTTGAGAGTTCAGGGAGATCGCGTGCAAGCCGTGCTACCCGCATTGCCCGATCCCGATTTGCCGGACCACAGCCCGTACCGGTTGACCCCACTTTTTGTGAAAGATGGATATTGCTCTTGTCCTCTGCAATGTGATTTTCATCAATGATTGCACACCGTTTGTCAATGAAAACACGACCATCGACACCGAGCACATCCACCTCCTTGAAAAAGACCCGTGGGTCTACAAGCACACCGGTTCCGATCATCAGCCGTGCATCAGGGTAAACAAATCCTGATGGACACATTCTGACACCGAATTTTTTCTCTCCGACCATAACAGTATGCCCGGCGTTCGGACCTACACCACCCCGCGATATAATAGTGGGTTTATCTGTGTGAGCAACGTGGGAGACAATCTTTCCCTTCCCCTCGTCACCGAAGTTGCCGCCCACGATAATTGTACAACTCATCCAACAGGATAGATAAGAGATGATCGGAAATATAACCTCCCTTTGAGAAGGTATAACACCAAAAAAACTGAGGGGAAAAATGAGGAACAGGTGTTACAATCCTGATATAAAATTGCCCATTCTGGAAACAGCTTCAGAGAGATCCTGCCGTGAAACCGCATAGGCACATCTGACATGTCCTTCACCGGCAGAACCAAACACACTCCCCGGAACAACGGCAACCCCTGCTTCAGTAATTAATCGTTCTGCAAATTCCTGATCAGTAAGACCAGTCTTTTCAATTGATGGGAACGCATAAAACGCACCTTCAGGAAGATGACAGGGAAGACCAATCCGGTTGAGCCCGTCAACAAAAAGATTGCGACGCATATGGTATTCTCTAACCATTTGTTCCATCGGTTCCTGTCCATGGCGGAGCGCTTCAAGTGCCCCGTACTGGGCCATGGTTGGAGCAGAGAGCATGATGTATTGATGTATTTTTAACGCGGCAGCAGTGATCTCAGGAGGAGCACAGAGGTATCCAAGTCTCCAGCCTGTCATCGCAAATGCCTTCGAAAAGCCTGAAAGCGTAACGGTCCTCTCCCAAAGACCATCGATTGAAGCGGTAGCGCAGTGTCTGCCTTCATAGGTTAGCTCTGCGTATACCTCATCAGAAAGGATGAGAAGATCATGATCAATAACCACGTCAGCGATCCCTTTGAGATCCTTTTCCCGCATAACTGCACCGGACGGGTTATTTGGGAAGTTGAGGATCAGAATCTTTGACTGCGGGGAGATGTGCTCCATCAGTACATCTGGTGTCAGCCTGAAATGATCCTTCTCAAGGCATGGCATCAAAACAGGTTTTCCACCCGCAAGGGTTA
>Ga0351897_1066_pt1 | contig 23552 bp, 20 predicted proteins | sample BONcelHT113001C4_FD_206876 | JGI IMG/M metagenome (GOLD analysis project Ga0351897, IMG submission 206876) | Enriched cells from coal bed in the Powder River Basin, Montana, United States - BONCAT cells T11 rep1 HSBNCT.T11.300.1.C4 ... | reverse complement strand
CCATTGGCACCTCGGCCAGGTGCAGCTTGTACTCAAGAATGCCTTCATAGATCGATCCCAGGTGCCGAATATCCAGGGACGAATAATCAACGAAAACCATTTTTCCCTCGCCTGGGGACCGCGCCAGGAGGTCGATGGCCTCTGCCAGATATGAGTTTCCTATCTTCTTTTGAGAGAGAAAAGAATTTTTCGAGGGATCGAAGAGCCCGCCATTGTATGCCGGTATGTAGAACTCTTCCTTTGCATAACCGAAGGCTTCACTACCATCGTTTATGAGGCGGAACAGGTCCTTTAGTCCTTCCCAGTAAGTGGATCTGACCGCCAGCATTGTCTCGCCCTGATCCATCTTTTCGGAGATCTCCTCCTTCAGCTTGCGAAGACTCATTTCCTGGTAGTGTTTGTTGTCGGTGTTCAGTAGCTTCCTGCTCTCGGCATAGAAGATGAAAAGCATTCGGTAGAGCAAGCGCATGGAGTTATCTTGCACATCTCTTATGTCTTCCAACGCATGGGACAACGAGTTCGATTGCTCTGCATAAAAGCCAACAGCGAGGACCTTCATTGCTTTATAGACATTCTCTTGCAGATCAGTTCCAATCTTCTGGGCGTATGCCGCGCTCTCCTCTCTGACTCTATCCAGGAAAGATGAACCGAGCGGGATTTGGGGGAAGGCTTCCAGCCGGAAGAAGAGATAAAAATACTTGAAAAGAGTGATATCGCCGCTCTCCTCGATCCTATTGACCAGCTCAGGGAGGTTTACCTCATAGTAACAGTCCATCTTGACGCTGGTATCTTCGTGGTAAAGCCTCCACATTCTCCCGTTGGTGAGAATTGCCCACTTCGCTGGGGTCGCCCGCAGATAGTTGTCAATCTGATAGCTTGGGTTGGCCATGTCTCTCTGAGCTTTCCCCTGGCGGCTCTTGTCCAAGGCTACATTCCACGCTTTTGCATCCCCTACGACAACGGCCTTTTTATAGAAACCGTCTGAGTCTTTCTTGTGGGAATAAGCCTCATCCAGCGTCGTTTTATCTGGAAAGAAGGCATAGTCGGGTTTCAGGGGGTCATGATGCACGCTTTCTTGAACCCCGTAATGATGACCGAGTTTGTCAAACACCGGCCTGATCAAATTATGCTCCAGATCCGCCTCAACGTACCTTTCAAAATTTTTCCCTTTCCGCTCGAAGATCCCTTTTATTTCCGAGAATGTTTCACGGAGATGCGCATCATCATCCCATTCTGGGACCTTTTGGATCATATTCTCTAAGTAATGATTTGAAAAAAGGCCGCTGTTATTGAACGCATTCATTATCTTTGCTGTCTCCGTGGTTGCCGCCAATTGCCTATCCTCCGATTAAAGATCTTCCACCATATCCAAAAGCTTTGCGGGAAGCAATTGGATTAGGTGGCCAGTGCATCATGGCGCGCGGCAGGCCGGCAGCCGGGAGAGATCCGGGGGCACAGGGACTGGCAGCAGATACACGGGTGCCTTGCAGGCCGAAGGGAGATGCCTTTCAGGGGGCGGGAGATGTAGGAGCAAGATCTCATTTGACAGTCATTTGATCAAAGCGGATCCATTTGGCCACGGGCGTGCTCCTAAATGGTTGTTTTCAGCATGCTACGGCCACAGGCATTTCATTTGATGGCTATTTGATGGCACCGACCGGGGCCAGAAGAGCCACTCATCTATCGAGGGGCTCCGCCCCACGGCCCCGGACTTACTAACTATTAGGGAGATGGGCCGACCAGGCCCACCAGGAGGGGCCTGATGCCTCTCCTCTTAACAAGATCCGCTTCGGGAGTTTTTGGATATGTTTCTTCTTCCTGGGAACCGCGCGGGTGTAACGCCTTACTGCGTCGTGGCTCCCTCAACGCCGGGAAGGCTTGGATAAGGGGACGATTCCGGGCGGGAGATTCAGGAGAGGCAGAAACCTTCCGGGTTTGGCTTTTGCTGGCTTCCTTCCAGGGGGCATGAAATTCTTGCGGCTCAGTAATCCTCCAGGGTCGGACCGACGAGTAAGCCGGCTTTGGCCCCAAGGACCTCAGCATTATCGTCTTGGTCCACCCCAGCGGACACCAAGGCTCGCCCTTGCTCGTCATCCGGGCAGATCAAGGCTTCGGCCCTTCGGGCTTCCCGCTGCGGCGGCGCAGCCATGATCAGCCCGGCTGCCGATCCGTTCTCCGGCGAGCCTTGGACAAGCCCGCTGGGGCTAAAGGACTCATTATAAAATGAAGGGAGAGATCGTCCTATTGGATGTGCCACGTTAATCCTCTCTGAGTTTCTTAAGGAATGAGTACTTTTTAAGCCTTGAGGGTATTATAATCCTTCCACAAGCACCTCTCCCTCTTCCGTCACATAGATCCGGGCGTCTCTCTCCAGCGCCCTTTTTTTGAAGAGCCGGGGGGCCTTGCGCCGAAGCTGCACCACGATGTCCAGAGAAGTGATGGGCAATCGCATCCCCTTTTCGTCCGCCGCTGCAAAGATCATCTTGGGCAGCTCGAAGACATCCGTTCCTTCTTTGGCCTCTAAGGATACGGGGGCACGCAGCATCATCCACTGTTGCAGCGTTCGCTCTGCTCGGGCGATGTTCTGATGGGCTCGCTTCTCAAGGATGCTGATGTTGGATCGAGTGGTTCCGAAGCTGTCTGCCACATCCTGCTGGGACAGGCCGGAAAGGCGCATCTGCAGCACCTTGAGCTGCCTTTCCGTGAGAAATGAATCCAGGGATTCTTCGTCTCCCGATTTGCTCTCTTCGTCTGCTGTTTCTGGCATCATTTAGTCGCATGGTCAAAATAGTCTTACGAGATGATAAAAGCATCCTTCCACCGCAGTCACCATGGCAAAGTTATCTCATCGCTTTTGCCCACTGCAACCAGCCTGCCCGCTTGCAGCAGGGCTACCCTGCCGGCCAGCTTGCGGCACTGCTGCATGTTATGCGTGGCTAAAATCACCGCAGTCCTGCCCCCTGCCAGGCTCTGCAGGAGGCTGTCGATGGAGGCGGCACTCCTGGGGTCGAGATTCGCAGTCGGCTCGTCTAAAAGAAGAAGCTCCGGCTGCAAGATAATGGCTCTGGCCAGGGCAATTCTCTGCATCTCTCCACCCGAGAGAGTATTGGCATCGCGGCTCTCATAGCCGAACAGACCCACAGCCGCCAGAGCCTCTTTTACCCGGTCTCTCATCCCCTCTGCATCATCTCTCCCTCGCATCTTCAGGCCAAAGGAGACATTCTCCTCCACGCTGGCCTTGAACATGACCGGCTTTTGAAAGACCATGGCCATTCTGCGCCGCGCGGCGAGCTTCTCCCTCTCCGGCCTTCCGGAAACCTCTCTGCCATCGAAGAGGATGCTCCCGGTTGACGGCTCATCGAGCAAATTGACCAACCGCAGCAATGTCGTCTTTCCCGAGCCGGTGGGCCCGATCAGCCCCAGGATCTCGCCCCGCTCTACCGTGAGGTCAATTCCCTTGAGAATCTCGGCCGAACCGATGTTTTTGCTCAGAGAACGCACTTCCAGGAAAGCCATTCTCATCTACCTCGAAATCTATTGAGCAAGAGGTTGATAGCCAGCGAAATGGATATGAGAATTATTCCCAGAGCCATGGATAGCTCCAGATTGCCCATGGAGGTCTCCAAAGCTATCGACGTGGTGAGAACGCGCGTGTAGCCCCGGATATTCCCTCCGATCATCATGGCTACGCCCACTTCGGAGAGTGCCCGGCCAAATCCCAGGAGCACTGCAGCCATGACCGCCACACGGGCCTCTTTTATTACAGTTATTATTATCTGCATCTCCGTCGCGCCCAGTGACTTGGCCGTGTCTTTGATCTGGGGGCCGACGCCGTCCAGCGCAGTAATGGTCAGACCAATCATAATAGGACAGACGAGAACGGCCTGGCCGAAGATCATGCCACTCGGGCTGAAGAGCAGGTTTAATCCGCCCAGAGGCCCGGAGCGGGAGATGAGCAAAAAGACCAGCAGGCCCACGGTAACCGTTGGCAGGCTGTAGAAGGTCTGAATTAAATTTATCAGCGCTCTTTTGCCCCAAAATTGGCGAAATTCGATGATGCCGCCCAGCGGTATGCAGATGATGCCTGCTAACGCGGCGGAAGAGAGCGAGATGAAGATGGACCTCAAGGTGATCTCGACCACCTGGGGGTCTCTCGTTGCAATCAGTTCAAGGGCCCGCAAGAGGCCGCTGTAGATCTCTTCCAACCAATTTCACCCAAATGTCCGTCGATTTTGCCTCTTGCCTTGCCCTAAGCTCACCTGAGATCAACTGAGTCTCACTTAAGCTGCAGCACAAGAAGCGCTGGTGGGCACGGCGCACTCTGCAGCCGAGCAGCCGATCAGCTCGCAGTTTCCTCTGGCAGCCGAAAAGAAGGGCTTGCCGAATTTCTCTGTGCCGAAGCTAGCTATCAGATCTTGGCCCTCATCGGAGACCAGATAGTTAATGAACTCATTGGCCACCCTGCAATTGACGCCCGGATGCTTCTTTGGGTTCACGATCAAAGCCACATAAACATTAAGCAGGTCGCTTCCGCCCTCAATGATGGGAACAAGCGTCAGATTTCCCTGGTATGCCATAAAGGTGGACATATCGGAGAGAGTGTAGGCCTGCTTTTCATTGGCAATGTTCAAGGTTGCGCCCATGCCCTGTCCGGCCTCAATATACCAGGGACCGGAAGAGTTGACGGCAGAATAGTTATAGCCGGCCTTCTTCCAGAGCAGCTTCTCGCGGGCATGTGTGCCTGAGTTGTCGCCCCGGGATACGAACATCACCTTAGACGGATCGGCTTTACCTTTCTCGCTGATGCTGGCCAGAGCTTGAGAGCCGTTCATACCCTTGACACCTGCCGGGTCATCCTTTGGTCCGACCAGGTAGAAGTAGTTGTAGGCAATGCATCTTCTCTCCAGGCCATGCCCATCCTTGATGAATTTCAGCTCCCTCTCCTTGTCATGGACGATGAGGACATCCACGTCGCCGCGCTCGCCATACTGGATAGCGATGCCGGTTCCGCCGGAGACCACGTCCAATGGTACATTGTACTTCTCATCGAACTTGTCTTTGATAACGTCCAAGAGGCCGGTATCTTGCAGACTGGTAGTAGTAGCCAGCTTCAGCCTCTCTCCATCTGCCGCCCCGGCAGCGCTACATAGGGCTGCCAACGCTAAGAGCAGCATGGACATTTTGAAGAGCTTTTCCTTCATTTCAACCACGATGTAAAACATAATGGCTTACAATAAAAAGGTTACGTAAGCGTTGTATAATATCATCTTCGGTGCATCTAAATAGTGAAACAGAGGCTGCACAGCTTCACGGCAAGCTGCTGATATTGAATTTAGAATAACATGCCAATTCTAGCCCGGACTTCCTGCTCATGCTTTTTAAAAAAATCGGACAATGCTTTCAGCTCATTTTTGAGGGATTACCTGAACCGCATTATAAGGCAGCTCTGAAAAGTACGGTGATTTAGGGTCTTTAGCAACAGTCCTTCTCTTCTGAACGAAGAATGTATTATTCTTTTGATCCAATCCCTGGACAGAGCCTATCCATGACCATCCCTTAAGTTGAGCATAACTTTCTGTGTAGCGGCGCCACTCGCTGTCGTTAGGATATCGATCATAATGATCATGGAAATATTCGTAAGTGGACCCAAACTCACTGGCGTTTCCTATAGGATTGGAAACCTGGCCCTTTAGAGCCCGCTCGGCCAGACTCCTTGCCTTTTCTGGAAGCTTATTCCAGGGCATAGACTGCAGTTTCAAATGTCGCTTGAGCTGGCCTTTAGGTATATCGTTATGGGGCGGTAAATAATATCCGCCTGTCCTCACAAACTCCGGCTTGTTCATATGGCGCTTTGCAGCTCCCCAGCTATTCAGCACCGGCTGAAGAGGTGTCGAGTAGGCTCTAAGGAACTGGTGAAAAGAGGGATAGTTCTTATGTGTGAAGAAGGCATATCTGTTGAACATCGCCCAGATGACTGCATGATTATCTAAATCGTCTCTGCCTCCTGCTTCTCCCACAATGAACTTCGCTGTCCAGATGAGATCCAATGAGGAAAAATCGTAGGAGAACCTGAGTGCTTCCGGGATGCCAATCCGGGAAGTATCTACAATCAGACGGCCAAAGGAAGGCGTTCCTCCGCTGGCCTTATCAATAGTTGTTTGCAGTGGGGCAGCTGGTCCTTTAGGCAACGACTGTCCCGTTTGAGGTGCAGCGGCCCCGAGACCGCTATTTTTCAGGTACAAGAGATACTTAGTCGGATTCAAGAGCTCTTTTGGCCTGCTCGATCCCTTCGGCCACGACTTATTCGATTTCGTCCCCTTTGTGTAGGTCTCGAAATGAAGCATGCTGCTCCCGCCGGGATTATTGCCTGCAAATCCTATCACCTGGCCGGCACTGACCGCAGAGCCTTTTTTTAATCCGGCTCTGATCAGGGAATCCCATGCTACCTCTCCATAGTTGACGACGACATTGGGGTGCTCTACAATTATGGCATAAGTGGCCCGGTAAGGGCTGGGGTCTTTCCCGCATTCACTTGGGATGTTACTTTTATCCTTTTTATTATACAGAAAACGATAGCAATTAATAATTGTCCCCTTCTCGCAGGCTACGATGGGGTCGCCAAAATTGGCAAAGAGATCGACGGCCGCGTGGTAACGCTTGCCGCCCTCACGGCGATACAAAAACATCCTGGACTCTTTTCCTTCGATCGACCCCTTCGTCGTTTTAAATGATACTGTTCTGCCCATAGAATGGGCTGTGATGATGGGCCAGTAACTGCCTGAAGAGGGAAGCGGAGCAAAAGGAACCGGGTCGCTGCTTGGAACAAAAGCAGGCTCCCTGGAAAGCTTGGCGGGCGATAGAGACAGCAGATCTTGCTCATAATTATGTGGATATTCTATCTCTATTCCCAGATCTTGCAGCTCCCGCTCAAATCTTGTCCGTTCCATCATCCTTCATTCATCTCCTAATCGTGATTTTAATTCATAGATCTATCTGTTTTTAAGAAAGGCCGCATTTTGAATTCGCTCCAACCAGTGTTCAATAGGCACCCAATAATGGCCGTGCACTTCGACCCCTTTCTTTCCGTAAATCCTGGCTTTTTTCCGTTTGGCAGTTGACGGGTTGATGAACACATTGGGAAGATTCCTGGATTTCAGATGATTGGATACAAGCATCGGCTCTCCGTAGAGGTGATAGACGAACAGCCTTGAACTCTTGTGAGATTTCGCCCATTCGGCCCAAGCACCGGCCAGACGATCTCGCTTGCTTTCCTTCGCCTTCTCTGAATCATCTTTTTTAGTGCCTGGATACAGGAAATCAAAGCCCCAGCATTCCATAACCTTTCCGGCATTAAAATCAGTTCCCAGGGCCAACTGTCTCATGGGGCTTCCGCCGCCAGAGTGGCAGGCAAGGATTATGCTGCCGATCTCTGGCCGCAAGTCCAGATCTTTAAATGGACCGTAAGCCTTGAGAGCCGACATCACAAAATCCAGATATTTGTCGAACCATCCCTTTTGGACAAGCCTCCCCGTCTGCGAGCGGGGCCCCAAAGTCGGGGCAACAAGGATGACGTTCTTGTCGCTCTTATTCACCCCTTCCCGTAGGGCAAAGAAGGGAAAATTTGAGCTTTTCCAGTAATCATCAATCGAGGAGCTATCCCTTGGATAGCCCATCTTGTACCCATGAAGATAGAGGATAAGATCCACCTCGGACCTTGCCACATAACCCCGCGGTATGAATATCCCTGTCATAGGCTTGACTTTTTTCATCTTTCCATTGATGTTCGAAGCCGAGCCTATGCCCAGATCGATTTCTGCATAAATGGTTTGGGCAGGGGGCATACTCTCCTCACCAACCAGCTTGGGCAGAGCTCTTCCCCCCACCTGATACTCTGCTTCTCTAGAGCTGGAGAAGGTCGAATGCCCGGTAATCCCTAGATCTTCCATCTCTCTCTCAAATCTCACTCTTTCCGCCTGGATGCCAAAACCCCCTCCGGAAATCAATGGACGCATCAAGCCTGCTGCTCTATTCTTGGTGTACCGGGAGCAGGGGGCATCCCCAGGTCCACGCCGGTAAGACTGCGATAAGCCGTGCGATAGCCCTCGATCTTGGATTCAATTATGGTGAGCCACATCTCCAGCATCCCTCCCGGTCGTTCGTCCTTATTGTCTATGACCTCCATATCGAGAAGAATATCACGGGCATCGTTGGCACACTCCCGGCATAGAGTATAGCGATTGGCCTCTGTTGGTGTGATGGGCCTTTTCATTACCAATAGGTCATAAGCAGCAGGAATGAATTCATACGGCTGATCGTAAGCGGAAGGTATCCCCAGCGTAGTTCTCAGCTCACGGATCAAAGACATGGCTGAGATGGCCCATACAATTCCGCTCAGTGTGTTGTAATAATTGCGTCCGTAATCGAAGGAATCGAATGATTTCTTAAGGAGATCGATGGTATCGCTTATGGTAATGAGTGTTGCGGCAGATGGCGCTCCTCCGCCCAGCTTTATTGCTTCAGCAAGTCGACGCTCTTTGTAAAAATCAAGAGCATTTTGAATGAATCTGTGAAAGAGGCTATTAAAGGCAGTATTTACTACCGAATCCAGACCCAGCTTCCTGCCTGTATCCGAGGTCCATCCTAAGCAGCGGCGATAGGTGCTATCCCGGTCCCTTACCCTTGAAGAGAGACCCAATGTGGTCTCTCGTACCATGGCCTCCAGAATCAAAGAAATGACATCATCCTTGACTCCTTTTTCTATTGAGCCATTCGATATGGGAATCTTTCCTTTGATGGCATAATCGTCCAGGATGACCCCCAATATCTGAAGTATGCCCATCTTCTCGAAATAGAAAAGCCAAACCAGGTCTGCGATAAAGAGTCTCTTTATTTTTCCTGTAGGTCTTGCCCCAGTGCTCGGATCTTGATATAGATGCCGATCTCCTCGAAGGGTTACACAGAAGGAGGGCAGGCACCACTGCGACGGCCAAAATGATGGCGCTCTCTCTAAGTATTCTTTGGAGCAATCTGCATTTTTCGGATCAAAGAATTTTTTGCAGGATTCGGAGGGATCCGTGTTGGCTAATATCTGAGATGCTGAAGGGGCTGCTATTTGGACAGAAGAATCATCGCATGTTCCATATCCCAATGCCTCCGGCAGCTTCCTGGTGCATCTTAAAAGATTCGGGTCTAATACATGTTCCAGTTTTTCGCCCTGATTAAAACCTTCAATTATGGTGCTATGGCTGCAAAATGAGAAGTATTCATTGAAGTGCCCTGTGACCTGGTCTGTTTCTGAAGATTTTATCAGAGCCAATAGGACGTCGGAAGACGGTGGGAATGCGACGCTTAGAGGCCTGATGCAGCCTCCTTTGTATGTTTCTGAGGATAAAGGAATCGGGTGCTCTCCGCTGAGACGATGGTTTAGCTCCTGCATGAGGTTCTTCTGTTCGCAAGTCAAAGTCTCCGCCTTGAACGTCATGGAGACGGATTCCTTGCTTGCAATCCGGGCCAATCCTAATAAAACTTTATTAAGAGTAGCAATGTCGATTCCTTCAGTTCCTATTGCAGAGGATTCCGTCACCCTCCGGCCGGATTTAGAACTTGGATCTGCCGCCACCTCCTGGGGCTGATCCAATGCATTGTATTGATCATCAAGTGTCATAGATATCTCCTTTTTTCTCCCAATTTCCATAACCATTTAGCCATTATTTTGTCTTGTTGTTCTTCATTCAATTTGTTTTGCTCTCGCAATAGCCTGAAAACTGCTAATTGTTTGCATGGGGAAAGCCCCTTTAAATCCAGGGATCCATGCGGTCCATCATCGATGACCTTCTGCAATTGTGTGGGAGCTAAAGCCGCCAGATCGAAGAGGTCGGAAATCCTTCCTTTTTCGAGCACTTTGAATCTGGTATTCAGTAAAGTGCTGCCGACTAAAGGGATATATCTGACCGCATCGCTGAGTATCTTCTCCTCTTCGCTTGAGATGCCCTGCAGCGGATACAGATCCTTCCATTCTCTCTCCCACTTATCCCACAATCCTCTGCCCCAAACCTGACGACACCATTGCACAGACAGCAGGACTCGTAGGTAAGGAGGTGGATGAGGATCTATCCAGGAAATTCTGAAGACGTGGCTACGCGGCAACGCCAGGATCTCTTTGACCGTGGCCGGCTGAGCCAGACCAGAGAGGCAGAACGTCCAGAAATCAGGACCTATCTCAGCTGTCCAAAGCGAGTATAATCTTGCGATCTCCTCGGGCGCTCCTGCTCTGCTTAAGGCCACGCTTAAGGCTCTGGGCAACGTCCGGACCAGGTCGAGCCTGACCATGGCCTCATGGCCGGCCTCATGGAGTATGGATGTGAGATTATGCTTCTCTTTCAACCTGGAATAGGGTATCTGTATGAGTGGAAGGGGATTGGGTATTTTATCCGGGAACGACACGCCTTCCCGGAGGGTGGAGGCTCCAAAGCCCCGGTCGCAGTAGACTAAAGGCGGCTCGACGGCAGATAAGGCAGGATGATTCCTGTAAATGGCATCCCAGGCCAGTGCATCACATCCGGCCAGAGCAGGACCCAGCTCGGGTGAATGGCGCTGGGTCAGCACATCGGCATAAGTGTCATAGATCACAAATGCTCTGGCCATCTCTAGCTCGATATCTCCCAGAAGGGCATTAAAAACGCCAGCTTCTCTCAGATCCTGGATGTGGGGAAGATATTTTCTCGATTCACTCTTGAGCTTGGAGAGTAGGCGCGCCTTCACAGACGAGAGCTGAGAGTCCAGGGCCGACCACTGGCGCGCTGTGATGTCATAGGCAGGAGGAAGGGCCACAAGTTTTCTCAGGGAGTCCAGGCTATTGATGCGTATCCTTATAGACTCAATTCGCTTAGGGAAGCCTGAGGGTTGGATGCTCATTAATTATCGATCCTAAGCTCCGGTTATTATGATCTTCACCTTCTCACCTGGCCTGACCGTAACCCTTAGAACTCTCTTAGCACCGGCAGGGCGGTATCTTGTGCCGGCCCTGCTCAGACCAGCCTGCAAAGCCTTTGATGCCAGGCGATTTGCATCAATAGGATTTGTGATGTTGGGATTCAAGTTGCTGGCAAGGTATTCGTAGGACTCCCGGGAGACTTCTGAGAAATTTCGCCAGGCAGATCTGCTGGCATCTTCGTCCAGCTCGGCCTCAAATCCGAGTGCTTTTAATGCAGGCAGGGCTACGGCCCCTCCCGGAATAAAACTAAGCGCTGCAGGAAGAGCAGCCTTGGCCATAGTACCGAGCATCCCTTTTAGATCGCCTCGGGCCAGCTGCGTCACACCCTTTAGTGCCCGCAAGACGGGCATGCCCTTGACGTAGCTCAAACCCTTCTTGAGCAGGCCTTTGAAGGCTTTCTTCCCAAGTTTTTTCAGTTTTCCCCAGAAGAATTCCCTCTCCATCTCGTTTAACACATCGTTTATCTGCACCTCTAATTCGGATTCTGATTCAAACTCCCTTTCGGAAATTTCATAAAATCGCTGTGCATAATAGGAAGATCTGTCTTCTGGGCCTTCAAACTCACCCTGCGGCTCCTCAGACTCTTCATCTACCTCCATCTCTTCTTGAAGGAATTCGAACTCTTCGTCTGTCTCTTGATCTTCTTTGTATTCTTTGTCCTCTCCAAGCTCTCTGCCTTCATCCATCTCAAGCTCGAACTCCTCTTCGAGTTCAGACATGCCGATATCTTCCTGCACCATTATCACACCCATTACCAAAGTTTTCTTTTTAATTATTAATTATAATTTACAAATTATCAGTTATTAATTACTAAATATTGGGTTTTATTTTTCTTATTGTTTTATTTTATCGTGCGAAACCGTCTCATTTTTTCCTTTTTTTACAATGTAGTTAATATCGATATAATTCATACTAACTTAATTAATATTTACTATTTATAGGCAAATTGAATATATATGGAAATCTATGAGATTTTAAAGACATATATCATAAATTCTTTTTTGCGTATTCTTGATGAAGTTATTTATCATATCTGTGGTTTGAATTATAAAATAATTTTGAATCATATATTCTGATAAACGATACTAATTAAAAGCTAGATTCGTCTACAGATCTTAATATTTCAGCAATCTGCTCGATGATTTCTCCTACAGGGCAATGGACTAATCCGCGCTATGCAATAAACTATATCTTCCAGCCGTCACTAAGGTGGCTCTGAATGCTAAAAGATATGTCTCTGCTTGTTACCGGCGGTGCCGGATTTATCGGCAGCCATCTCGTAGAGGCTCTGCTGGCGGAAAATGAGGTCACCGTCCTCGATAACTTCAGCTCGGGAAAGAGAGAGTTTCTTGCACCGCACCAGAATAATCCAAATTTCCATGTCATAGAAGCGGACCTGCTTCTTCCCGGTGCTCTGGAAAAGGCCTTGAATGGAGTGGATATGGTCTTTCACCTGGCCGCTAATCCGGATGTGAAACTGGGCGCAGAAAACACCCGCGTGCACCTGGAGCAGAATGTACTGGCCACCTACAATCTTTTAGAGGCCATGCGCAAAACGAGAGTTAATCGCATCGCATTCACCTCCACATCCACCATTTACGGCGAAGCTACAAAGGTGCCCACCCCCGAGGACTACGGACCGCTCCTGCCCATATCCCTCTACGGTGCGTCGAAGCTGGCCTGCGAGGCGCTCATCTCCTCCTACTGTCACACCTTCGAGATGCAGTCCTGGATCTATCGCTTTGCCAATATCGTGGGAGAGCGGGGCACGCACGGCGTGCTGGTGGACTTTGTAAGAAAGCTGCGAGAAAGTCCAAGAGAGCTGGAGATACTGGGATCAGGAAAGCAGAAGAAGTCCTACCTTGAGGTCAAAGACTGTGTGCAGGCCATGCTGCACTGCGTGCAAAATTCTGACGAGCAGATCAACGTCTTCAACATCGGCTCAAAAGACTCTGTGGATGTTACCGAGATCGCAAATATCGTGGCCCTGCAGATGGGCCTCAATGACGTCCAATACTGCTACACAGGTGGCGTGGATGGCCGGGGCTGGAAGGGTGATGTCAAGGTTATGCTTCTCTCCATCGAGAAGATCAAGATGCTCGGCTGGACGCCCGAGGGCGGCTCGGCCCAGGCGATTGAGACAGCGGTGAAGGCGCTGCTGAGCGGTAGTTAAGGAAGATTTAATCTGAAGCTTCAGAAGTTGTCAAGCCCTTTGTCTAAAATTTTTTCTCGCTTAAAACCAAAAAAGTGTGAAATGAGCCTATCTCACATTGCTGACCGCCCATTTCGTCTCTTTCCACCAGTCACCTTCCAGCAGGGTGGCATTGTAGCCCATGAGCCTGAGGCTGTAGAAGAGCGAATAGGCCTGCGGTGTGCCGTAGACGATGGCAGTTCCCGAATCCTCCAGGCGCCTTCCGAAAAGATCCTTTAGCGTGCCTGCATCTTTGATTCTGGAATTGACATAGAGCTTATCCTGGCTTAGACAGATCGACTTATTGGTCATCCTGTCCTTGCCGTATTCGAAAAAGTCACGTGCATCCAGGATCCGGACATCAGATAGTTCAAACATGCTCTCCAGGTTGTCGGGAGTCACCAGGAGCCAGGGTGCTATGTGGGCGGTGTAGTTGGAAGGCAATGGAGACGGTGCATTTGTGGTGAGGGAGGCTCCAGCTCCTCTGGCCGCATCCGCGCCGCCGTCAAGCAAGCTGACATTCTTATGCCCCAGATAGCTAAGAGCCCAGAAGGCAAACGCAGCACCCTCGCCGGAATCTCCGTAGACGAGGAGGCGATCGCTCTCGTTCACGCCGGCACGGCCCAGCGCCTCTTTGGCCAGAGCCGGATCAAGAATGCCATTCCTTTGCAAGTCCTTCCAGTACATGCTTCTCGCTTTGGGAATATGCCCGGAAAGGTAATCCGGCTGGGACCTCACATCAAGAATTACCTGATCGCTCTTGATGGATGAGGGGCTGGTGATAAGCTCGGGCAGAGTATAGCTCTTTTGCGGAAGATCGACCTTTGCAGTGATTGGAGTATTGCTTGCCTGTCCGTTTTGCTGGCCAGATGTCTGGCCGCCGCTCTGCTGGCCACTCTGTTGGGCCTGCTCATAGGCATCTTTTTTAGCCAGCCAGCCGTCCAGATTTGTCCAGTCCGGACAGGTAGGACAGAACTCGCCGGTCTCTGTGCCAGCCATTGCCGAGATTGTCAGAAAGCTCAGGAAAAAGACAGCCAGCAGGCAGAATATTAATGCCGCTGCGCTTGCCTCTCTCAGCCGAATAAATCGAGATAAACCGCCACCCATAATTGAATTCACTCCCATGATAGAGCACCTTGCCACTATTTCAGGCTTGCTGAGGAAGGGAAACTTTAAATACACATAATTTGTTCATTGTAGTAGTAAAAAGTACTATGATGTACTAATTAATACATTAATTCCGGAACGGATATCAAGAACTGATAATACATAAAAGGAGAGGGCAAATTTGAGAGGAACATCGATTCGCATGGAGAGGATATTCAATCGTAGTACTGGAAACGCAGTCATAATTCCCATGGACCACGGGGTGACCGTCGGTCCCATCAAGGGCATAAAGAGCGTCAAGGCCATCGCCGACGCCGTGGCCTCGGGAGGAGCCGACGCCGCCATTGTGCACAAGGGTGCAGCCGTGTTCGGACATCGCGGCTACGGCCGGGACCTGGGCCTGATCATCCATCTCTCCGCTTCCACCGCTTTGGGGCCTGACCCCAATAACAAGGTTCTGGTGGCAACGGTTGAGGAGGCTCTCAAGATCGGCGCCGATGCGGTGAGCATTCATGTCAATGTCGGCGCAGAGGACGAGAGCCACATGCTCTCTACTCTGGGCGAGATCTCTCGCCACTGTCAGGAATGGGGCATGCCGCTCCTGGCCATGATGTATCCGCGAGGAAAGAAGATCAATGACGAATACTCGGAGGAGTACATCGCTCACGCAGCAAGAGTAGGAGCGGAGCTTGGCGCAGATATTGTCAAGACCAACTACACTGGAGACCCGGACAGCTTCGCCCGTGTTGTGGAGTGCTGCCCTATTCCCGTGGTCATTGCCGGAGGGCCGAGAGTGGAGTCGGAGCTGGATCTGCTAACAATGGTCGAGGGAGCGATATCGGCCGGGGCGCGGGGAGTGGCCATTGGAAGGAATGTCTTCCAGCATGAAAACCCCGCGCTAATAACTCGCCGCATCTGCGGGGTCGTGCATAAGGGCCTTCATGCTAAGGAGGCTCTGGAAATAGCCTCTGCAGAATAAAAACGGCTCTCTCCGATAATTATCCCAGAGTTACGGAATATAACCACAGAGTCACAGAGCGCACAGAGGACGAACGGACGGAGAACTACGATTATTCCGAAAGCAGCGAACTCTGCGCCTCTGTGGTTAATAATCGTAGAAGCCTTACGAAATTTAGAGGCATTTTCGTACTACACAATGCGCATGGAGGACTTATTGAGAACTCTATTATTCTATAACCCACTCGGTACTGCGAGGAATCATAAAACTCCCGGCATTGAGACTTCAGGCAGCAAAGATAAAAAGGTACAGTTGCTCTACTGGGATTGATGAAAGCATCAAGGGTCCTGTGCCGATTTCTCCATCTCCTTTTGCTTCTCTTTCTCCTCCTTTTGCTGCCTGCCGGTTTTTCTGCAGGGGCAGCCGATAGCCCGGCAGAGGGACCTCATCTGCAGATCTCATCGATCTCTGGCAATCTGGAGGTAAACCGGCTTTCCAGCATTTTCGTTGTGCTGCAAAACAATGCCTCGCCCCCGCAAGAGCCGGATGAGCCAGGTTTCAGCAAAGAAGATGCCCGCAGCATCGTGGCCGAGCTGTCTAGCTCCGATGACAGGATTAAAATCTTCTCCGGGCAGCAGAATGCAGGCCTTCTGGCCGCGGGGGAGAATGATACAGTTCAGTTCATGGCCCTGGCGGATGGCGCGGCGCTGGGCATTTATCCCCTGCAGCTTCGCCTCAACTATTCCCGCTTATCCCAGGTGACGGCCTCGGGAAGAGAGAGCGCTCCCAATTTTGTTTTTACTTATGAGAAAGCCTCACTAGAGCTGCCCTTGCAGGCAAAAGTTATGCTCGGACCGAAGATAGAGCTGGAGGAATTAGAGGGCGAGACGCTTCCCGGTGCAGAGTCGAGTCTGCAGCTTTTATTGGCTAACCGTGGCGATGAGCCCGTCCTGGATCTTCAGATGCAGGCCCGCCCCAGCGCGCCTTTTCTCATGGTAGAAAATGGCCAGGAGCAGGCGAGCCTCGCCCCAGGTGAAAGCACTCTGCAAAGCCTCTCGGTATTCACAGATGAAAATGCCACATCAGGCTACTATGCCCTGCCCTGCATGATCTCCTACCTGGACGGGCAGGACGGAGAAAGAAGAAGCCAGGATCTCGCCGTCCTGGTTTTCGTGGGAGAAGACTCTCCACCTTCCTGGTTTTATCTGGGGATGGCAGGGCTGGTTCTCCTCTTCCTAGCGGGCGGCTTTTGGGGCCTGAAGAAATTCATGAGAGGACAGAAGAGGCTACGCATAATCAAGAGCTGAGTGATTCTGGGACAAAAAAGGCCAATCGAATGGGAAGGTAAGGATTTAGCAGCTCGACAACGTTCACCACAGAGGCGCAGAGTTCATTGCTTTCGGAATAATCGTAGTTCTCCGTCCGTTCGTCCTCTGTGCGCTCTGTGACTCTGTGGTTTTATCTCGTAAACCGAGGTTCTAATTATCGATAGCAACTCCAACTTAGCCAAAGAGGCAAGAGAGGCACAGAGAAACGAAAAAATTATGATATTTTTTTTTCATTGTAGCCGAAAAAGGAGGCTAAAAGGTCAGGCGCATGAAGCGTTCCTGAGCCTTCTCTAAAATTTCCGCCTCGCCCGGTATGACCCCTTCGCGCATGAGCACCTTTCCGTTAACAATAGTTGTGTCCACGCCTCCGGCCATGCTGTAGACCAGATGGGAGACGATGTTTGTCTCTGGGCAGAACCAGGGCTTTTGCAGGTCGATGAGAGCCAGGTCGGCCAGAGCGCCGGGGCGCAGGCCCAGATTGAGGCGGAAGGCCCGCCATGCGTTTTCCGTGGCCATGCGCCAGACCTGCTCTGCCGAGAAGGCGGCGGGAGTGTGGTAGGCGTTCTTTTGCACAATTGCGGTGGTCTTCATCTCCTCGAAGAGGCTGAGGTTATTGTTGCTCGAAGCGCCGTCCGTGCCCAGGCAGACGTTTACATCCGCCTTCATCATTGTGTTGAGCGGCGCAATGCCTGAGGTCAGTTTGAGGTTGCTTACCGTGCAGCTCACTACATTGGCCTTCCTCTCCGCCAGAAGGTAGCAGTCCTCCGGGGAGAGCCAGACGCAGTGCACGGCTGCCAGGCGCTCATTTACCAGGCCCAGGCTGTCCAGGTACTCCACCGGGCTCTTTCCCTTGGAGAGCAGAAAGCCGTCCACCTCCTCGCGGGTCTCGGATAGGTGGATGTGAATCATGGCATCATGCCGGTCGGCGATCTCCTTGGCCAGAAGCAGCGTCTCCTCAGAGCAGGTATAAGCGGCGTGGGGCCCGACTGCGGGCATTATCAGCTCATCGCCCTTCCAGCGGCGGATGAAGGGCTCCACCTGGCCGAGAAGCTCGGGCTTCATATCGAAAACCACGCCGGAGATGAAGGCGCGAAGGCCCATCTCCTTAGTGGCCTGGGCGGTGGTATCCGGGAAGTAGTACATATCATTGTAGCAGGTGATGCCGAAGCGAATCAGCTCCAGGCAGCCCAGCTTCACGCCCCAGCGAACATCCTCCTCTGTGATCCTGGCCTCCATGGGCCAGATCTTCTCCTGCAGCCAGGGCATCAGCTCCATGTCGTCCGCATAGCCGCGTAGGAGTGTCATGGCCAGGTGGGTGTGGCCGTTGATGAGCCCTGGGATGGCCAATTTTCCCCGCCCGTCGATTACTTCGTCATCGTTTTCCTTTGGGAGGTCGCAGCCGATCTTCGCGATCTTGCCCTCTTCGATTAGGATGTCCTTGCCGTGCAAAAGATGTCCGGATTGGATAATGGAGATGTTTTTGATTAGCATCGCAGAGAAATTGCCGCAAAAGATAAAAAGATTTTCGAGGTGAGATCGATCTAAGGTTTTAAGCTAGGGTCTCAAGCCGAATAGGATCGTCAGGCTTAAGATCTACTGATCCAAAGATAGGAGGCGGGCTGAGGTAGCCAAGCGGCCTACGGCGCTGGTCTTGAGGTACTGCTCTCTTTTGGAGGGCGGGACGGGCAAACCAGTGGTGCATCGCACCTCGTGAGTTCAAATCTCACCCTCAGCGTGATTTTCTTTTTCCGACCATCATTTTCCCGCGATTCTTATCTTCGGCGCTTGACAAGAGATCGAACATCTTAGTATTCTCTTGAAACCGAAATCTCATAGGGATCGAATAGGTCGCAAACAGCCAAGTCAACCTTAACATAGAAGGTAATTAGCAGCAAAATCCTTTTCTCATTCAATTACTGATCACAGTCGTGCAGAAGGACTTTTACTGGAGTTTATAAGATGTTGACCCACTTAAGTCTCCGCATCCTGCTTTTTTATAGGGTCTAACAAAAATTTAATTATAGTTTTAATAGATTTTTATCAAATTTTGCACAAAAATGAACTTATAACTAATTATTTTCTATATAAATTATCGAAACTAATAATAGGAAAATTTATCTACTCCTTGCAGTCTCCGGCTTGACGATCCTTGCGAAGCTGTGAGCCGGCCTCGCCCGGCTTTCGCTCGTAGCCGCTGCCCTTGAGCCGGGGCTGCGTCGCTCGTCTGGGCGCACTGGCTTGCCTGGCGGGGACTGAGGAGCAGGAGGCCAGTCGGACCAAGACCACGGGTTCACGTGAAGGCGCTATAGATGCGAAGTTCCGATGAAAGACGGACAATTATGGGCTACAGCGTCTATCCGCCAGGCTGCGCACGCGCTTCGGAGAGGCGACCGCGGTGTCCTGCTCAGCTTGCAGCTTGGATCATATAATCGAGGAAACATCCAAATAGCCCAACGAACACATATTATGGGTAACATGAAGCTGAAAGTCAAGATTGCCGGTCTCAAAGTACATGATATAGGATATCGCGTATTTCTGCTGAAGCATGCCATGAACCTGGCCCTGCCAGGCCTCTCTACCTACAACTGGGAAGAGGACGGCCAACAAGAAGTCATTGCTCTCGTGGAAGGAGACGAAGCCAGAATCACCGCTTTCTTGCAGGCAGTTGAGAAGAATAAGCCTGAGCTGGCCGAAGTCTCTAAGGTGACTTTTGAGGATTACGATGGCGACGTAGGGCGAACCAGCGAGGTTGCCATGTTTTGCTCTTTCGTTCAGCTGGACAAGGCTATCCCGCTACTTCTGGATATGAGGGATGATCTGAAAGAGATGAAAGGCGACATCAAAGCAGTGCGAAAAACCACAGATTCAACGCTGGATGAGATCAAAGGCATGAGAGAAGACACCCAGCCCGGATATGCGACACAATTTCGGCAAGTGCAGGCGGATGTACGGGCCATAAAGGATCGGCTGGGAATGGCCTGAAGCTGTAGAGAATAGGGCGCTGCGCAACACCCTGAACTGGCCGTAATTTTGGGCACCGTCCCGCGCTGGGACGCGGGTGATGGGCAGCAGCGATCCCTTTCGCCCTGAAAGGGAGAGTGCCTCGTTTTAGACCCCGAGCTCTTCGATTTTGGTGAAGCTGATAAACGACCAAGAGCCCTCGGGCTTGTGTCGGTGGCGCCGCTCAAGGGCAGCGCCAACCGGGACCGCAGCGCTGATCTGCCAGGCGGGCCCGGCTGCACGCGCGCCATGCTGGGAAAGGCAACGGCTGTCCTCTGCATGATGCGCTATCTTGGGCAGGAGGATGTCAGGGCGCTGGACGACGGACCGGCTAAATGGATCGCAGCCAATGGAAACGAAGGAGAACGTGCGTTCGCCGGCGAGCCGTGCTGCTTGCCATCGATGGGGGCCTGTTAGGTAAAAGTGAGCGAGGAAAGTAGTTGATGAGTTCCGAGGAGCAAGACTTAAATAATTATGACGGCATTAATAACCATAGATCCATAAGGCGTTAGCATGGCATGCTCTGACTGTGAAGGGAAGGCTGTAATGCCTTTAAAGGAAGCTCCGGATGATCAGGATTTCATCGCAGGAATAACAGAAGGTCTGGAGGACTTTCTGGAGGGACGTTGCAGACGCTTCAAGGACGCTGAAGAGCTGGAAGCTTATTTGCTGATCCTGTAATTCCTGTAAACATGGCATTTTTTCCGATTACTACTAGCCATTTCGATAAGCAATTCTCCAAACTAACCCGGAAAAATGCGGTTTTCAAGACACAGGCCGCCAAGAAGATCAAAGGCATAGCTGTTAATCCGGAGATCGGAGTGCCAAAGACCCATAAATTGACCTATTTGGAGAAGCAGGCTGCCGATCGGCAGATCTTCCGGGCCTTTGTGAACGGCTGACCGTTCTTCGCGGCTTCGCGTGAGATTCAACCGAGTCCGGTTTCACGCGAAGGCGAGAAGCCGCGAAGTTCCGATGAGGGAAGGACAATTATGGGCCACAGCGTCGATCCGCCTGGCTGCGCTAGCACGCACGCGCTCGGGCACGGGAGACTGGTCGGGCCTGAGGGGCAGGCTGAGGCGGCTTTTCCAAGGGGCTGGGTTTTGGAGACGATGGCGATTTGCGGTTAAAATTAGCAGATAATTATAACAGAGCCACTACGGGCACCACAAAGGCACAAAGCGCACAGAGACTTTTTAAAAGAAATTCCTGGCAGTCTCCGGCTTGACGATCCTTGCGAAGCTGTGAGCTGGCCTGGATATGCTACTTCCTTGGGAAAGATCGCTTTGTTGAGGCAGCCGCAATTGGGACAAATCTTTCTCTCAGCCTGATGTTCGAATACTTCTACTTTGATGGAGAGCAAGTCGAATACCTGACGCCGTTTAAAATTTGCGACTTTTGCATTGCACAGAGACCGACCGCAAGATTCGCATTGGGTAACCGGATGAACGATTTTGTAATCAGGCTTTTCCGCCATTTCTAGAGTGTGTCCCTTACGACCTTTCTGACCGCCTACAGGTTTACCACTCGGCTTGCGCTGGCTTCTTGTCTTTCTAATGGTATCTGTAGAAGGAGGTTTGCTGCTATTGCGGCTGTTTTTATTGGTTTGATCTTCCAATGATTTTACCCTCTCCTCTAGACGGATGATTATGGCACAAAGGGTTTGTATGAGCGCAACAACCGCATCGGGGCCTTTATCGTAGATCTGTAAAATGTCTTCGCGACTCAAAGGAAGGGATGTACTTGATTGTGAAGACGAGATGGAATTATCTGGATTGATAACTGTCGTTAGGATTTGATGAGATTTGCGCCCCTCCATTATAGCTCTTATATGATTATCATTATATTTTAATTTTTTGTCAATTATCGGACATTATGATTCATGATGTATCGGAAGGAAAATAGGGTTTTGACTGGGGGGCTGAATAGTTACGTTTCGATTACATCAGATAGATTTATGGAAAAAACTGTTGAAATACTATCAAAATTAGAGCATGATCCAATCCATGAGCTAATGAACCTTAAAAAAAAGCTTAATGAAGGTTCAATTACGTCAGATGAATTTAAGGAAAAACAGTTGAAATATTATCAAAAAGTAAGGAGGACTATAGCAACGATAAAGAGCCAAGACGAGAGTCTTATTCTTCGTTATACCTCACCAACCCGTCCCACCCCGCTCCATGGAACTTCGCATACACTCCAACATCCCCCTTCCCGGCAGTAGCATTCCCTTCAAACAGATCCACCCCTCGCGACGCAAGATCTGTCCATTCCTCCCCGCACACCACAGAAACATTCCCGGCACCGGGAACCCTGATCCGGAACAGGTAGCTTGACCCGGCCTTCAGCTTGCCTTCCAGGGGGCTGAAGAGATAAGCCCCCGCTTCGCTGAACTTTCCGTAAATCATGGGAAAACCGGGGCTCTCTTTGTCGCCGGAAGCAGCATTGATGCGGTATTCTAAAACGGAATTGTACTCGCCCGGCTCGTCCTTCTGTTTCGCATACGCCTTCAGAATATAGCTTCCTGCCGCAGGAAACTGTGCATAAATATCATAGCGCTCTCCATCTCTCTGGCAAAATGTGTAGCCATCCCCAGCAGCCGCGCCGTCCGCATACTCTAGCCCCACCATCATCAGCACATCCTGCGGAGCATAGATGGAGACATTGATCTGCTTATCAGCGCTTATCGTCCCGTTTTTTTGGCCAAGCTTCAGGCCCAGGTTAAAAAATTCCGCTTCCAGAAAGACTAGATTCTCGAACTCCTGCTTGGAAACAGGTTTATCGAGGAACTGCCACTGGGCATCCTCGGGGAAATGGTCATAGATGAACTGGGAGGGCGGCGTCATAAAAAAATGATCATCGAATTTGCGCACGTATTTCTTGTCCCCGCTCACATACCCCGCCCCCCACGTGGAGTCCATCAGGTACCAGGATCCGTTAATCTGAACGGCATTCCAGGCATGATTGGCGGGGCCGCTGAAGTTCTTGCCAGGCGCATATCCGTACCCCTTTCCGTAGCCGCTGATCCTTACGGCCTCTAGCCCGGCTTCTTTGGCCAGGGAGAGGAAGATATCGGAATATCCGTAGCAGACCGATTTTCTGCTCTTTAAGACATCCTCAGAATTCGTGGCCCCGGTGCCTCCCTTGAAAAAGACCTCCACGTTGTAGTCGATGTTCTCGGTGATCCACCGGAATATGGCTCGGGCCTTCTCGCGATCGTTTGCGGCCGGCTCGATCAAGTAGGCAGCCAGGCTATCTACCGAGCTTTCGGCTGAGGCGGGCGCATTCAAAGCATGACGGTCGATTTCCTCATAACTATAATTCAGAGTGGCGTTAAAATCATTAGGAGCAATTATCGCCAAATCATTTTCTGTATCCTTCTCCGGGACGCCGGACGTTTCTGCAGTGGCCATCACAGCACATAGCTGCAGCATTAGAAGAATTAGAATAACTATTGACCTCATAGATATATCTTTAGTAAGAATCAGAACATATTTAGCTCTTCGCCATTTCTTAGAACTAAACCCAGGTTGCTACGTTTTATAGTCCTTCTCTTATCGGAACTTCGAGGCTTCGCGCTTTCGCGTGAATCGTGGTCTGGCGCAGTGTCGCAAAAGACGCGAGAAATGTGATCTGATCTAAATAATCCCTTTTTCCCTGAGAGCTGCTCGCATTTCAGTTACTTCCGATTCCAGCTTTTCGAATCTCTGTTCAAGATATCCCTTCAGATCTTTTCTGGACTCCTGAACCTCTTCCAGCAGGTTTTCCTGGGCATTGAGGGTCTCTCTTTGCAGATCGACCATTGCATCCATCTTTTTGCCAAGATTATCATTCAAATCAATCATAACATCCATCTTTCTGCCCAGATTATCATTCAAATTATTCACAGCACCAATGAGATTATTTAAATGAGATGCGGCAGTATCCAGCCGAGAGTCTGTCTCTCCCTTATCCACAAGCTTGTAGAACCTGCTA
>Ga0351897_1064_pt1 | contig 24059 bp, 21 predicted proteins | sample BONcelHT113001C4_FD_206876 | JGI IMG/M metagenome (GOLD analysis project Ga0351897, IMG submission 206876) | Enriched cells from coal bed in the Powder River Basin, Montana, United States - BONCAT cells T11 rep1 HSBNCT.T11.300.1.C4 ... | reverse complement strand
AACAGCACAGGTATGGAATATGGATGCAAAAGCAAAGGCAATCAAAAAATAGGCGACAAAGGCACCGAAGATCGTATCCAGGGTCACTTCGATGCTGGTCAGCACATAGCGGAGAATCAAGACCACGCAGATGGTGATGAGCAGGACCCTGACAATGGCCGATGCAATAGTAAGTTCCATTTCGATTTGAAGGTTCCCGGTGAGCAAGGCGGCCCAATCAGACAGCGGCACGAGTAGCCACAGGAAAATCAGTGCCCAGCGACTTCGGACATTGACCCCGACAATGGAGAGGCTGACGAGCAACACATTCAGAAAAAAAGCTGTCAGCAAAGCATTAAGAAGTGGTGTCCTGTTCAAAAAAGGTGACAGGAGCATGACCAGGATAAGAAAAATCAAAAGTTGAACGAACCGGAACGGCTTCCACGTGAAATGGTCAAGTAGTTGAGTCTTTTTAGTGTTGAGGGTGGTCATGGCAACCCCGCGCAGCACGACGAACCCCGAACAGGATTTTTCCGCCGTTATTTCCGGAATGTCCCGAAACTGTTGCAAGGATTCATCTCTGCTGCGAGCACGACAAAGCCTTCACTATCCCCGGGGACCTTCACGGCAAGGTCCCCGGAATTGCCGCCTGACAGGATGCTTCTCCTGCGCTGTCCGGTGACTTCAGTCGGGCACACTGAATTCACTCCCCGTTCCATCAGTACCTGCTATTCTGGAATCCTCTCCAGCTACGACAGGAGGAGATCTAATCCGGGTCGATCCTCGTGACCTTTGTTCCCTGCAGGCCGAGCCCGGCCATCAGGCCCTTTTGGCTGAAGATGAATGCGTAGATCTCTTTTCTCGCGGTCGTGGTTGTAAGCGATTTGGCCACCCCCGCATCCACGATTACAACACTGGGGCCGACGCCGATCTCCCAACCGTCACTCTTGTTCAGATATTGGAGTGCGGAATCTGACATGAAAAAGAGGGCATAGCCGAATTCCTGAATGCCGGCCTGCAGGCCGTACGAAGCGGCAACGGTATTGTAGTAGCCAACCGTCACGCCCTGTTTCAGCAACGCGCCGTTGCCTCCCTGGACGCCGACAATGAACCCCATCTTGAGAACTTTAGGGAACAGGAGAATGGCCTTGGCCTCTTTGGCAAGCATCCTTGCCAAAGGTGTGCTTTCGTAAAGTTGTTGCATTGCCACGTCGACATTACTGTCTATTTCTGCCTTGCTGGCGGCCGTTGCCGGAGAAGGAGAAAGGGTGACCGTAGCTGTGAAAGCGAGGGCGAGGGCGACTGTCAATGAGCGAATGTACGTTGTCATAAGATCCTCCTTGATGGAAACCTGATGGGTTTAGTTTCTCCACACATTTCGACGAAAAGTACCTTGTAGTAAAAGGCCGCCCCCCCTGTCTGGAGAAGAAAGTTGGTCAATGCCCTGGGATACGGTATCCACCTGTACTGGAAACACGTTTGATGGCTGATCCGGATATGGGCGTGCCTGTATGGATATACTACGAGATTCATACCAATTCAGGTGATCGATAGATGTTCTAATATAACATACTGTAATGTTTATAAAATTTTGACTCTCGGACTTTGGCAGGGATTCGATTGGAGCAGGAATAGGACGAAATATCGTCTTTGGTGCGATATATCGTTCTGTTGGAAATTCCGCATCAACTCTTTCCTTGCAGCCTGACCGCGAGGGAGGCAGCCCCCAGGTGTTGAGCAGGCACATGTCAGAAAATTCGGACCATGTTCCTATCTCGTTCATTCCATGCCGCCGTAACGACCTTCACGAACGCTGTTCTTTTGCCCGCCTCCAGAGTCTGCTTGGGTTCCAGGAGACCGAAGAGCTGGATGGTCTTGGCAACGGAGCCCGCTCCAGCCAATCTGATACCTTTCGCCAAGGCCGGCACCGTTTTTGCCGGAGAAGCAGTTGCTGGAGAAGGGGTGATCGCGCCGCTCAACTCCGGCCGGTATTCGCCGGAGACCTGCGCCTCACCGCGCCTCTTCGAATACCGCCTTTACCTTTCCAGTGCGGACCGCACGGTCGAGGGCCGCGTGGTCCCTCTCGTTCTGGTCGGCGTAGGCCATTGAGAAGTCGGCCATGGCCCGTTCGAAGGCGTCGCTCTTGCCCATGTAGCCGCTGAGCGTGGCAGAAAGCCCGGAGCGGGCGTGGGAGAGCGCCAGCGCCCTGCCGCACCAGGTGGCGTAGAGGTCCATCTCGTTGCTGCCGAAAGTCTCCACGCGGATACTGATCTTGATGTCCCTCAACTGACGGACGAAGAAGTGGCGCTTGGGGCCCTGGGACCAGCCGAGGAACATGTCGCTGGCAGGTTGCATGAGCCGGTAGCCGTTCACGACACGCTGGCCGTGGTTGTGGAAGATACTCACACCGGCGTACGGTTCAAGCACCGAGGCGCGCGCCTCCTTGACCTGGAGGAAGAGGGGGTCGTCTTCGCCGGCCATGAAGAGGAGTACCCAGCAGGCGGTCCCGACACTGCCGATCCCCACCACCTTGATGGCGGCATCCCGGAGTTCGTAGCGATCGAGCAGGGACTGGGTGGCGGGCGCCAGGGTGTTCCGGTATATGGCCAGCGCGTCCCGTAAGATCTGCTGGATCTCGCCCGGGCGATGGCCCTTGACATGAAAGATCTCCGGCAGCTGATCCTTGATGACCGGCAGCTCCCCCCGATGCTCCACCAGCTTCGGAAAGAGGTCCTCGGCCACGCTTTTGGCCCGCTCCTTCTGCAGGCGCTTCAGTCCCCGTTGGCGGATCTTGGGGTCCTTGATGTTCGCCACCATCTCATCCGCATCCATCGTGGCGTACCACAGCTCAAGCGTCTTCAGCTGGCTGAACTCGGCCATGGACTCGCGGTAGGTGCGGATGCAGGTCATGACCACATCCTTGGCCGCGGCGTCGCTCAGGCCGTTGTCCCGGCAGGCCACGACAAAGCTCGCCGCGAGGCGCTTAACGTCCCACTCCCACGGGGCCGGGAGCGTCTCGTCCAGGTCGTTGGTGGAAAAGATGACCCTCCGCTCCGGTGTGGCGAAACCACCGAAGTTGCACAGGTGGGCGTCCCCGCAAATTTGGACGCGGACACCGGTGGAGGGCGTGGACGACAGGTCGTAGGCCATCGTGAGGGCGCTCCCCCGGTAAAAGGTAAAGGGAGAGCGGGCCATGCGACCATGGCGGAGGGGGAGCAGGTCGGGTAAACGCCCTTTCTCCGCCTCCAGAACCAGCTGAACCGGGTCCGGGCGGTCTGTAGAGGCTTTCCAGATGGCATGCGTGGTGCGTGGGCAGGCTTCCCGCAGGGCCTTGCCTGCGGAGTATCTCTCCTTTAAAGTCAGCGTGGAGCAGATAGCCGAAAGAGCTGGTTTGTCGACTGCAGAACCTGATTTGGGATTCTTCGTCTCGTTCATGGCTCCTCCTTACCCTGTTCCTCGATGTGCGCTGCCTCCCGTAAGCTGACCAGATCAATCGTGCCGCACGTTTTCAATCAGCGTCCCTTGCCCGCCTGCTTCAGCGAGACAATTCGCCATCCCCACGCAGTATGATTCACGCCATGCTGTTAGTCAGGCCCCACAATTTGGGAGACGTCAAACAGTTCAACGACCAGGGGCCACTCCGGGATACACGGGAATGGGTATTTGCTAAAGCATCACTACTTTGATTCTAGAACATGCGTGCAGTTACTCAAGCCGCCAGTCAGACAATATTTATGGCGCTTGAAGACGCATGAATTCACTGCCGATAATCGGTTGCTGAAAAAGGTACCTTCGAATCTCAGGCGCCGGAGGCGTAAAGGTCTGCGGCACGGTCAGTTGGATGCGTGAGAGGAGCTTTCCTCGGCTGCCGACGAGCCTTCGGCTACCCAGGCCTGCAGCAATGTATAGATAACCGCAAGCACAACCGGACCGATGAAAAGGCCAATGATGCCGAAGGCAACCAGTCCGCCGATAACGCCGGCAAAGATCAGCAGAAGCGGCAGCTCAACCCCCTTTCTGATCAGGAATGGTCTGACAAAATTATCTATGGTGCAGGCAACGAGCGAAAAGGCCAGCAGAACGGTCCGACGTCTTCATCCGTCAAGGTCGGGCGACAGTTCGTCCATTCCGACCAGCCGACCGCTGAGGCCGGCACTCCGTGAACGGTATCCCGATCGTTCCCTGCCATTCTCTGACTGCATATCCTGAACGCAGTGCTGTCGGAACAGCCTGTGGAGACGATCATCCCTGACCCGCCGCGACCGGCTTCAGCCAGACCACGTCATACGGCACTACGGCAATTTTCAATGTTCCGGACTCAACCTTGAATGCCCTTCTGCTGATCAGGTCTTGCCAGTGGCATTCCTCGATGCCGAGATCGGCAAGGGACACTGCCACCTGAGATGCCTTGCTTGCCACGTTGGTCAGGGCGAGGATGTGCTGATCACCTTCCGGCGATGTCCGCAGGACCGCGAATACCTGTGGCGAAATCATCAGCACCCGCTGCTCCCCCTGGGGATGAAAGGCCCGCTCGCGGGTGCGCGTCAGGTTCAACACCGGCCAGTGCCGGGCCAGCAGGGCCAACCTGGAATCCGGGTTCTTCAAACTCTCAGTGAGTTGTGCAACCTTGATCGCGGCGCGATTCACGTCTCGCTTGACCCCGGTTTCCCGCGCCAGTTCGTGGTCGTTGGCACTTCCGATAGCCCCGTGGACATACAGGCCGGGAATCCCCTGGAGAACGAGCGCAATACTCCTGGATGCGAGATAGCGTTTGACCTGGAGATCCATGGTTTCGTCACGCTGATCGCCGTTTAAGGCACTCCACCACGTGCTGTTGATTTCATAGGGCTCTTCGTTCCTGTTCTCAGTCATCTTGTAGGATAGCAGCGCCCCGTTTTCAGCGGCCCGCTGTGTGATGAATTCGATTTCTTCCTTCGGCAGGATCTCCTTCACCCCCATGAGGCCGATGCCGTCGTGGGTATCCAGGATATTGAAGTAGGTGGCCGTGTCCGAAGGATTTTTCACCTGTTGCGCCCACTGGGAAAGGACTGTCACATCCTCGCGGTAGAAGGAATGAAGCACCAGGGGCGGCAGGGCGAAGTTGTAGACCATGTGTGCCTGGTCATAGCCGTTGCCGAAATAGGAAATATTGTCCTTGTGGGGAACGTTTGTTTCGGTAAGCAGGGCCACACCGGGCGCCGCCACGCTCATCACATCCCTCAGGAGCTTGACGATTTCGTGGGTTTCCGGAAGATGCACGCATTCCGTCCCCGGATCCGCCCATAAATAGGTGACCGCGTCCAGCCTGAGTATGTCGGCGCCGTTGCGGACATAGAGCAGCAGACCGTCGATGACTTGCAGAAGCACGGCAGGATTTCTGAAATTCAGGTCGATCTGATCCTCGGAAAAGGTTGTCCAGAGGTATTTAGGCCCCCGGTAGGTATCAAACCTGGTGAGGATATCCGATGTACGTGGCCGAAAGATCTTGCTCCGCTGCTCCGCTGTCAGTTCGTCCGGAGAATCGTAGGCGATAAAGAAATCCTCATAGGAGGGATTCCCGTTCAGGAAGTTTCTGAACAGCCGGCTTCTGGAGGAACAGTGGTTGAGAACTCCGTCGAACATCAGGGCGTAATCGAGGCCCATTTTATGTACGTCTTCCCAGGTGCCCATTTTCGGGTCAACACGAGTGTAGTCCACCACGGAAAAGCCCCTGTCCGAGGAATAGGGAAAGAACGGAAGCAGATGGATCGTATTGATGGCACCCCGATTCAACGCGGTTACAAGGGCATGAAGGGCAGCCAGGGGAGAAGAAAAATCCTTCCCCTCCACGATGTCTCCATAGGTGATAAGGACCAGGTCCCGTTCTGTGAACCGGTCCCCTGGAACGATGTGCATCTCAGCCTCGATGAGATCGTCGGGCTTGTGGGCATAGTGAACCTTCACTATTCTTTCCAGTTCAGGCATGGTCTGCCTGGCTTGCTCCTCCCCGTAAAGGAACCGAAGTCTGTCGAACATCCTTTTGCTGATCTGTTCGGGTATTTCCAGGAGGGGTCTCGAATAATCCGCCTCTTCCCGGTACGGGATCAGCAACCATTCCGCATGGTGCCAGGACCCGGAAACTTCACGATGATTGTTTTCCACTTTGTCGCTCACAACCTCTCCTCCCGAATCATTCTCGTGCAGACCTCTACCCAAAAACTATCACTGCTCAGACTTTTCCCCATGCCGTCCACATCAGCCGATACACTCGGACGACAGTTCACGGAGGCTTGGCGTGAGCGCCGGAAGTCGGCATGGGGAGTATCCACCAGGCATGGCAATTCTCGGAACTCTCATCGTTCGCCTCCTTCTATTTTGGCAGTACCCTGATTCTGTCCGTCTACCGCATCATGCGTCACGTCATGTCCCGCGGCTGTCCGGTCGATGCCAGCACGCTGCTCCAAAGCCATCCTTCCGGATCAATCTTCTTCCTCCGGGATACGGCAAGGGAAATCGGCACATGGGTGAATTCGACTTCCGCCACAAGGCAAAAATTGACGTTGTTGTCGGCCAGGACGGAATAGGCCGCGATGAAACCGGATTCCCTGCCCATAAGCTTCACCAGCCCGATGCCGTTTCGGGCACTGGTAGCCTCATTGCGGGCCGAAGCGGTGGCCCTGGTCGCCTCAGTGAAAGAACAAACTCATTACCAACGACCTGATAACTTCATTACGCCCCGGACAGATGCCGCCGCAGGTGACGATTCCGCACTTCAGCTTCGCCGGGTCAAAGTAGATTTTTTCGCGTGGCCCGGCCAATTCCAGGCAGGGCGGCTCCCAGCCTGGCTATCGTGAAATCCAGATCGGTCTCCCTCATGACTCCGCTCCTTCGTTATGTGTGCAAAACAAGCTGACAGTCTGGTTGTTAGATAGTTTCCAACCGGAAACTCCAAAACAGTGCTATCCCCCGTTGGGCTGGGGCTTTCTCGGAGTCTCTCGTACGGCTTTATGGCACAATGACGACAGCAAGGAAAGCGCCTGAAGCCGGCAGGTTGCCCGATCCGTGTCTCGGGTGGCGACCGATTACGAGAGGCTTCGGGGAAGTTCCAGCCCAGCCCCTGACCAGACTTTCCGGATGTGAAACTATTGGTTTTCAATTCGGAAACGGTTCTTTTCCGCCCTAGCTGCGTCGATCCGGGCCCGGCCCATCATCCTGCATCAGGCCTGGCAATCGACACCTGGCATGACATTTCTCCTATGACCGGTTTTCTTCGGAAGTCGAAACCGCCGAATTCCCGGAAAGCCTGGCAACGAGCACCACTATTGAGTGGGGTTGAACCAGGTAGCTGTCGCCTTGAATGATTTTGGCGTTTTTCCGGTACGCAATATCATCGGGTGGCTCGAGCGAAGTGTCCATCAAGCGGCGCCAGGCGAAAGCCGAGCCGGCTGCCACGGGGGGGATCTGGAATTGGAGGGATTCCCGGTACGCATTGAAAATCAGGTGAAACATAAGACGTTCATCGAGGCTCCATGCAGTAACCGCGAGACTGTGGGAATCGTCGCCCCAGTCGGGCTGGTGCAGCTTTACCCCATGCCACTCGATCCGGGCTCTTTTCAGAAGCTGGTTCAGGCTCAGTCCCGCACCTTCGGACAGGGCCTCCCTGCGTATCCTGCTGCGGATCATGTATCTGCAAAACCGGTGGATGTCGCCGTGCCGTTCCGGCAGACTCCAGTCGAACCAGCTCAGTTCGTTGTCCTGGCAATAGGCGTTATTGTTTCCCTTCTGAGTGCGCCGAACCTCGTCCCCCATGGAGAGCATGGGTGCGCCCAAGGCGAGGAGGTTTGCTGCCAGGAAGTTTTTGACTTGGCGCTCCCTCAGCCGCTCGATCTCCGGATCATCCGAGGGGCCTTCGACCCCGCAGTTCCAGCTGATGTTGCCGTCGCTCCCGTCCCGGTTATCCTCGCCGTTGGCCTCGTTGTGCTTGACGTTGTACGAGACAAGATCGTTCAGGGTGAACCCGTCGTGGCAGGTCATGAAATTGATGCTCTGCTCCGGCTCCCTTTCCTCGTGTCCGTAGATGTCCGGGCTGCCGAGAAACCTGGTGGCGAACCGCTGTACGGTGCCGCAATCGCCGCGGAAAAAGCTCCGCATGTCATCCCGGAACCTGCCGTTCCACTCCTTCCAGCTGTCACCGATGAAGCTCCCCACCTGGTAGAGTCCGGCGGCATCCCACGCCTCGGCGATCAGCTTGATCCCGGCCAGGACCGGGTCGGATTCGATGTCCAAGAGGATCGGCGGGTTTTTCATGGGACAGCCGGTTTCGTCGCGGGCCAGTATCGAAGCCAGATCGAAGCGGAAGCCGTCAACGTGCATGACTTGAACCCAGTAGTGGAGACTGTCTATGATCATCCTCCTGACAATCGGGTTGTTCGCATTCAGGGTATTACCCGTGCCCGAGTAGTCCGCATAGACCGCGCCGTCCTGCTCGAGGATATAGTAGGTCCCATTTTCCAACCCCTTGAAGCAGAGGGTAGGACCATCATGGTTGCCTTCGGCGGTATGATTGAAGACCACGTCGAGAATGACCTCGATCCCCTCCCGGTGGAGGGCCTTCACCATGTCGCGAAACTCGTCGAGCGGCCCCAGGGGGTCTCTGCGCGAACTGTAGCCGTGGTGCGGGGCGAAAAACGACACCGGGCTGTATCCCCAGTAATTCTCGCGGCCCGGGGGAGCGTCCTGCCGGTCGAACTGGAATACCGGCAGGAGTTCGACCGCAGTGATCCCCAGGTCTTTCAGGTACGGGATTTTATCGATCAGTCCCGCGAAGGTGCCTCTCGATTCCGGTGAAAGGCCGGAGTTGGGGTGGCTGGTAAAACCGCCGACGTGCATTTCATAGATCACGGTCTTCGCAAATGGCCGCTTCAGGGGGACGTCGCCCTCCCAATCGTAGTCGCGCGGGTCGCAGACGACACTTTTCATGGCCGTGGCAACATTCTCCCCTGCACCGCAGGCCGTGCTCCTGCAGTACCCCTCGGGAACAGCCACGGCCTTTGCGTACGGATCGAGAAGCACCTTGTCCGGATCGAACCGCAGGCCTCGATGGGGATCGAACGGGCCATGAGCCCGGAAGCCATACAGCTGTCCGGGCCTGATTCCCGTCACGAACACATGCCAGTAGTGATAGGTCTTGTTAGTGTCGGGATCGAGTGTGATAACCCTGGACGGCTGTGCCGAGTCCACGCTGTCGAACAACAGGAGCTCCATAGAAGTGCAGTTCCTGGAGAACACGCTGAAGTTGACTCCCCCACGGCAGATCGTGGAACCGAGAGGATGACTTCTCCCGGACTCGAATGAACCACCGGAATTGTCGCTTTTCCTTTTTCTCGCCATCTTCATTTCACCGGTTTTATCTTCCAAATCTTCTCGCAGTATTCCCGGATGGAGCGATCCGAAGAAAATTTCCCCATCCGCGCCACATTGAGGATCGACATCCTCGTCCAGTCGCTTTCGTCCAGAAAGGCCGCCGACACTCGGTCCTGGCAGTCGATGTAGGACTGGTAGTCCGCAAAAAGCAGATACTCATCCCGTTGCATGAGAGAGTCGACGAGAGGGGCGAAGAGTTGCCTGTCACCTCCGGAGAAATGCCCCGATGCGATGAGATCAATTGACTCTTTCAAGTCCGGGTTGGACGCATAGAATTCTCCCGGGGAGTAGCCGCTTGCCTTGAGTTCCCGAACCTCGTCCGCCTTCCGGCCGAAAAGGAAAAAATTGTCCGGGCCGACCTCTTCGCGTATTTCGATATTGGCGCCGTCGAGAGTCCCTATGGTCAGCGCTCCGTTCATGGAGAATTTCATGTTGCCCGTTCCCGACGCCTCCTTGCCTGCAAGTGATATCTGTTCGGAAAGGTCCGCCGCCGGATAGACACGCTGGCCGTTCTTTACATTGAAATCCGGCAGAAAGACAACCTTCAGACGGTTTCGGACGTCGGGATCGTTATTCACCACATCGGCCACCGAATTGATAAGTTTGATGATCAGCTTGGCCATCATATAGCCGGGCGCGGCCTTTCCTCCGAAGATGAATGTCCGGGGGACGCAGTCGGAAGCAGGGTCCCGTTTCAGCCGCAGGTAGAGGGTTATGATATGGAGGACGTTGAGGTGCTGGCGCTTGTACTCGTGCAGGCGTTTCACCTGGATATCGAACAGGGAATCGGGGTTGACCGTTACGCCGGTTCGATCAGCGATGAGAATCGCGAGGTCGTTCTTGTTCTCGCGTTTGATCCGCCGCCACTCCTTCCGGAACCGGCGGTCGTCGGCACAGTCTTCAAGCTTCCGCAGTTCTTCCAGATTCATTATCCAGCCGTCGCCGATCGCCCCGGAAATCAATGCGGCAAGCCGTGGATTGGTGAGCGCCATCCAGCGACGCGGGGTAACACCGTTTGTCACATTATGGAATTTTTCCGGAAACATCTCGTAAAAATCCCGCAGGATATCGCTCTTGACGAGTTCCGAGTGCAGTTCCGCAACGCCGTTGACCGCATGGCTTCCCAGACAGGCCAGATGGGCCATCCGCACATATCTGCAGCCTGATTCGTCGATCAGCGACATGCGTGCGATCCGCCGTTCGTCACCGGGAAATGCCTGCCGCACCTGGTCGAGGAAGCGACGGTTGATCTCGTAAATGATTTCCAGATGTCTGGGGAGAATCTGTCCGAACATATCCAGAGGCCATTTTTCGAGTGCTTCCGGAAGGAGGGTGTGGTTGGTGTAGCCAAAGGTATTGTGCGTTATGCCCCACGCCTTCTCCCACTCGATGCCGTGCTCGTCCACCAGGATTCTCATCAGTTCGGCCACGGCAACGGAGGGATGGGTATCATTCAACTGGACCGCGAAATGCCTGTCGATATTCTCGACCGGTTCACCGTATAACCCGCTGATGCGTATCATGTCCTGAAGCGAACAGGAAACGAGAAAATACTCCTGGACCAGGCGAAGCTTCTTGCCCCTCTCCGGTTCGTCATTCGGGTAGAGCACCTTTGTGATTGTCTCCGATCTCATTTTTTCTTCAACCGCGGCATAGTAATTTCCGAGGTTGAAATCCTGGAAATCGAAAGACTCCACCGCTTCCGCTTTCCACAGGCGCAGATTGTTGCAGGTACTGCCCCGGTAACCCGGGATCGGCGTGTCGAAGGGAACCCCCTTGACCACCATGGCGGGAAGCCATCGCACCCGAAACTGTCCCTGCTCATCACGGTAGGGTTCCGTGCGTCCGCCGAGTTGTACCTCCCGGCTCAACTCAGGGCGTTGAATTTCCCACGGGTTGCCCAATCGCAGCCACTTGTCGGTAATCTCCACCTGCCAGCCGTCACGCATTACCTGGTCAAAGATGCCGAAATCATAGCGTATCCCGTACCCCAAGGCAGGAACCTGCAGAGTCGCCAGGGAATCCATGAAACATGAGGCAAGTCTCCCGAGTCCCCCGTTGCCGAGTCCCGGTTCCTCTTCCTGAGCGATCAGCTCCTCGAGCTTGATCCCAAGACTTTCCATTGCCTGCCGCGCTTCTTGGTAGATGCCGAGATTTATGAGGTTGTTGCCCAGGTGTGGTCCGGGAAGGAACTCGGCCGAGAGGTAGCAGACGGCCCTGAGATGGTCTTTCCTGGTGTGTTCCCGGTATCGTTGTATACCGGAAAGCCAGCGGGCCAGCATCCTGTCCCGGACAGTATAGGCAAGCGCCATATACAGATCGTTTCGCGTAGCGAGATCCGCTGTCCTCCCCTGGGTATAGAAGAGGTTATCGAGAAAAGCCTGCGAAAGCGCCTCCGGAGTCAATCCGGTGCGGATCTCAAGGCATGTGTCTCCGTTACTTTCTTTCCCCTTTTTTTTCATGTTCTTGCACCTGATTCGGAACTGTTTCAGAAAAATTCCCGCAGGCTTTCGTCGATACCCTTGAGGGTCTCGTACCAGAAATCCCGTGCGGCCTCGAGCCGATCCCGGTCGAACTTGTCGAGCCAGAGTGAAAGATCGGGGTGATTGACATTGTCGATCTCTTTCTTCCTCTTCAGGAAGGTATGCAGATACTCGATGTCACGCTCCGATTCCAGGAAAATGGGGCTGTTCCGACTGTTGAGGCGACTGGCAAGCACGTCAATCGCGCTCAGGAACCGCTCCTTGCAGTCGTACAGGGAACCCATCACGTCGGGGAGCATTTCTTCCGCCCAGCCCCGGTGGAAACGGCAGACACCCAGGTTGTCGAGGATAAGCTCCTTTTTCATGCGGTCAGCACACATCCTGCCCAAGGTCCGGGGGGGAATGAAATCGTGGCTGTAAATCATGTAGTACTTCCCCATGATCGCCATCGGGGCCAACACGCCGGGAACCCAATACTGGTTGGGAACCATCCAGCCCCGTCTGCTGAAAGCGATATAGACCATCCGGTCATGAAGCGCCGCCCCCTTGGCACGGGAATGGAAGCGGCTCCATTTGCGCACCCCTTCCCGGAAATCGAGGATGCCGCGCCTCTCAAGGATGGCGTCGATGAGCTCGCAGCCGAGCTCTGCGTTGTGCATCGAGTCATTGACTATAGCAAAATCCGAAATATCCCAGCGTGGTACTCTGGTTACCCCCACTTCCTCCCGCTGTAACAGCTTTTCGTCCAGGAGATCCATCAGCCAGGCCAGCACTCCACCCGCGGAGATGGCGTCAAAGCCCATGGCGTCGCAGTGGTGGTTGAGTTTTTCGGCGGCCCGCTGGTCGAAGATGCCGCAGAGGGGGCCCATGGTCTGGTACGGCTCATAGTCCTTCTTGTAGATCCCGTTCATCTTCTTGCAGACGGCGACGCACGGTTCACCGCAGGTGGACTGCTGCCTGGTGGCAATGGTCTCTTCGTTGAACTGCCGGAGATAGTGGTCGACGATGAAGTTCTGATGCAGCTTTTTACGCTCCTCCTCGGTCCAGAAGATGGTCCGGTAATTGAAAGCCAGAACCTTCGCCCCCACGGTGGCGTAGTTGACACCGAAGGTCCCGCCGGTTCCGACCTTTTCGTCGTAGCGGTACTTGCCGGTGGCCTCCAGGTCCTTCTGCGCCAGGCGGAGGTTATACTTGTTCCGGAACCATTCATCGGCCACCTTGCTGTCCCGGAAGTCCTCATCAACCATGGTGCCGCCATAGATAATCGCCACGATGCCGTGGTCCCGGACCATGGCGCTGCCGAAGCCGCCGCGACCGGCCCAGGTATCCACGAAGCTGATCTTGCCCTTGTTGATCGGGACCGACATGATTCCTCCCATGTCGGTACACACCGCCGCGGGTCCGGTGACCAGGATGCGCGGATCGTTCTGATAGCGGGTGCCGAACATTTCGTAGACCCGGTCCGTGAGGGCGTAAACTCCGGTTCGCCCCGCTTTCCAGACAGTCTCCACATCCAGAGGAACAATCTCTACTTCGATCTCCTCGCCATGGTCACGGTTCAGGTAGAGGACCGAAGGCACGGGGGCCTTGTCCACCAGGCTGAGCATGTTGATCCCCAGGTTGTCGAACACCAGTCCCGCGCCACCCATGGAGCTGATGTAATAGCCCTGCCAGCAGGGGGAAAAACCGGTCACTATCAGCCGGTTCGAACCCGGCAGGATCGAGCCGGCAAATATGCCGACGCCGAAATTGAGGCTCCGGTACTCGGTGGTCAGGTGGATACCGAGATCCACCGGCCCGAAATAGCGGTCAAAGCCGTACTTTCTTATTTTGTAAAAACCGGTAGCCGGATCTACCAGGAGAACCTTTTGATTGATCGCCATACTTCACCTCAGTCCCTGCGCCCGAACACGGCAGCATCACTCGTTCTGTAGTCACTCTTCGCCGGCAGCCGGAGTTGGAGTCTCAAGGCGTTTTTTGCATATCGCCGCGAGTCTTTCCGTTACCGGCGGGAAATTATGGTTGTATGTCGAAAGGCACTTCACCGGACAGATTTCGACACAAAGATTGCAGATGCAGCATTTGAGGCGGTCTATATCCCATTCCTTATTATCCTTGCTGACAGAACTATCGCAAGAAGAGAAATAATCAAGGGAAACACTATCAGGAAAATCAATACGTTCATCGTTACGACCTCCCCCTCATGGTTTTTGCCAACATCAATCCATCACAGACTGCGTTTCACCTTGTTCGGAAGCTTTCGCAAAGTTTGAGGGTGATAAACTGCTACTCCGAATACCGGGAAAACCTCCGAAAAAAAACTGGTACCCGTTGTTTTTTACAGCAACCAGGCTCGAGCTGCAGCATGCTGCTCTTGTGTAAAATACCTGATCGGGGCGCGGCGCAAGCCTGCGCCGGTAAACATCAGCATCCGCTCTTCCCATTTGGGATTGCCGACCAGGGCAATTTTTTCGATCCTGTCTCCATGCTGCATAAAAAACGTCATGTCATTCCAGACTTCCGTCCCGACCCAGCCGCAAAAATCTTCATCTATCAGTATCAGTACCCGGACGTTTTCATGGGGACCCAAAACCTTAAGACAGGAAGACTGGACAGCATCCAACTCTTCTTTCCGCAAGGCCCCGGAAACTCGCATTACCCATAAGCCGCTTTTATCCTGTTCAATTGTTGCTCCCATCACTGCTCCTTTCTTCGTGCATTCTCCCCTTGATTTTTTTCTGGGGATACAACCGGTAACTCCTTACCGTCTTGTACAATTTTGAGGCCCTGTTCAAATCTCTCGAGAAAAGTTGAATCATTCAGTTTCGTGAAAATGTCGTTCTCGACCCTGCGCTTCGTCACAACCGAGACTGTTGTGTCGGCAAAATCCACCGGTTCGATCCACAATTTCCGGTTTACTGATCTGGTTCTGCGTGCGACTATGGTGAGCGGTCACAGTATCGGCAATTTCCTTCCCGAGCTTTTCCACCGCTCGTCCCATCGCCGCCACCAGGGCATCGTAACCCTTCCCGTCCACCGCTTCGCTGATCATTGACTCCCGTGCAACAAGCACATTTTCCTGTTTGTCCTTTTTCATGATCACTGCCCAGAATGCGCTCAACACGACGCTCTCACCGGGCACACCGTCAAACCGGTCAATGCTGACCGGGATGCGATATGGAGTAGGAGCATCAGCCAAGGTGACGGACCTCCACGGCACCACGGAAATCCCCCTGGTTGCCAGACTCTCGGAGAGATTGTTCACCAGCAGCCGAATGATCTCATCATCGAAAGGTCCCGCCCATCGTTCGTATTCCGCAATTTCAATCTGATTCCGACCGTTGCGGGTGACAATCTGCCGCCGGTCGATATACGACGGGATGCTGACCGGACCGACTCTCACAACCACATCCACCCCTTCTGCGGCAGAAATGCCGCGGCTTTCGTTCGGGGTAAGGGTGTAGAAGCGGGAACTGGGGCTGGTCCCGAAACAGCCGCCAAGCACGGCAAGCATAACGACGGCACCAAGCAGACAGACGATGCGATTTCTCCTGTTCATGTCATTCCCCCTTCGCTGGCTGCTTACCCTTCACGAGGGCTTCAGGATGGCGTTCCAGGTAATCGGTGAGCGCACGGATGGACTTTGCCGCCCCCTCTATCTCCTGCAGAGTCTTGACCACATCGTAGCCAAGGTTCATATTCCGGTCGGCGAACTTTTCGTAAGTTGTGATGGTAAGCCGCATCTCTTCCAGGGTAGCGTCGACCTTTTTCAGTGTGTTGTTGAGATTCTCGGCCACCTCTCCGGGCTTCCCATCGTTGAAAGCCAAGGTCTTCTCGGCCTGGGTAAATGTGTTGCGGGCGGCAGTCAAGGTAGGCTTCACTTCCGCATCGATATCTCGTATGAGCACAGCCAGTTGCTGGAGACTCACATCGAGGTTTTTCATGCTCCCCTTCATTTCCGGGGAGTTCACTAACATCTCGACACCCTCGGTCACTTTGAGGAGGTTATCAGCAATCTCGCCTAGGGGGATCTTTTCCAGTGTCTCCATGAGAACTTCGGAGGTGGAAGGTATGGTGGGTATCTCGGGAGTCCGCTTGTTGATACCAACAAGCTTGAGCGGTTTGTCGGGGAAGAAGTCCAAGGCCACATAGAGCTGGCCGGTAATCAGGCTCTTCATCCTGAGCTGGGCCTTGAGACCCTTGGCGATCAGTCGGTGGATAAACGGGTAGCGCCGACCTTCTATCTCTTTTTTCAATTCGTCCGGGACGGCCAGGCTATCGGGTTCATACTCCGCGTACACCGGGATAACTACGGACAGGTCCTTGTTGAGCGTTGCTGAAATTTCGGTCACCTGGCCAATCTTCACGCCGCGGAACTGCACGGGGGAACCAATCTCGAGGCCGTTGACCGACCCGGGAAAATACATCACGAACCGTGGGCGTTCGGAAAAGAATTCCCCCGACCCGAAGATCGCAACGGCCGCCGCCACCAGGGCCACCGCCCCCACAACAAAGACGCCGATCAGTGCCTTGCTTGCCGGTTTAGCCATGGATGTCCCCCCAAATGGTGGCTAGCGGCTAGTGGCTAGCGGCTAGCTTCAATAATACTATGCCCTCATGTCAGGAAACAGGGCTCCGGATGTTCCCCGGGCTGCGCTTCCGCCTTGGCCTCTCCACGGGTCAGGAAGTTCCGTACCGTTGGATGACCGCACTCTTCCAGCAGTCTCTTTGGATGTCCGGTGGCGATCATGGTCTTCTCCGTCTGGTCGATGAAGACGGAATTGTTCCCGATGGCGAAGATGCTTGCCAGCTCATGGGTTACCACCACGATAGTGGTGCCCAAACTCTCCTTCAGTTCAATGATCAGGTCGTCAAGTAATCGCGCACTCACGGGATCGAGACCTGCCGACGGCTCGTCGAAGAACAGGATCTCCGGATCGAGCGCCATAGCCCGGGCAATCCCTGCCCGTTTCTTCATCCCACCGCTGATCTCCGCAGGGTAGTAGTCCTCGAATCCGGCCAGCCCCACCAGCGCCAGCTTTAGTGAGGCGATTTCCCTGATGTGCGCCGCTTTCAGATCGGTGTAGAGTTCCAGCGACAGGGCGATATTCTCGGCCAGTGTCAGGGAACTCCACAGCGCCCCACTCTGGTACATGACCCCGAACCGGCGCAACATCCGGTCACGCTCCGCTGGCTCGGCATCCCAGAAGCTGGTGTCGCCATACAGCACCCTGCCCTTTGCCGGCGCTTTAAGACCGACGAGATGTCTCATCAGGGTGCTCTTGCCGCAGCCGCTGCCACCCATGATGATGAAAACGTCTCCCCGATTAACCGTGAAGGTGAGATCACGCTGCAGCACGAAGCTGCCGTAGGCCATGGACAGGCCGTCAACGATGATGTGAGGTTCCTTGCCCATAGTTCATATCCCCAGGATGTTGCAGAGCACCGTAATGACAGCCGTTGCCACAACGATGCTGACGATGCTGGTGACCACGGCAGAAGTGGTGGCATCCCCAACCGCCGAAGCGCTGCGACCGCACTGCATCCCCCGCATACACCCGGCCATGGCCACCAGGACACCGTAGACGAAACCGGAAAACAGCCCGATCCAGACGTTGGTGAGTCCGATGGCCTTTTTCGTTTCCTGGTAATACTCCATGGCGCTCAGGTCAAGGCCGAACACGCCCACAATGAGGCCGCCCACTATGCCCATCAGGTCTGCGTAGACGGTCAGGAGCGGCATCATGATCGACAGTGCGAGTACGCGCGGCAGAACCAGGAAGTCCACCGGAGAGACACCGGTGGTCTGCAGGGCATCGATCTCCTCGTTGACCTGCATGGTCCCGATACTGGCGGCAAAGGAGGCTCCGGTGCGTCCGGCCAGGATGATGCCGGTCATGATTGCGCCCATGGCCCGCACCATCCCGATCCCCACCAGGTCGGCGACGTAGATCTGGGCACCGAACATCTGCAACTGTATCGCCCCGACGAAAGCCAGGATGAGTCCGACCAGGAGACTGATGAGAGAAACAATCGGGAGTGCGTCAGCGCTGCATTCCTGGAGGATGATCATCATGTCGGAGCCCCGGAAGCGTGCCCTGCCGGTCAAAAGGCGGACAAAAGAGCCGAACGTCTCCCCTATGAAGGCAAACATTTCCAGCAGGGACCGCCAGAAGTCAATGGCTGAGGAACCGGCCCGTTCAAAAAACGGGACGTGAACGGCACCCCTCCGGGCCCCCTGCCGCTCAGATACCGCGGTGGCCAGGGTACAGAGCCGGTTGACGCCGGGGGGCAACCCTTCCCTGGCGATGGCAATGTTCTTGCGGTTGCAGAGGTCCACGACCGTGAGCAGAAATATCAGCAGACCGCTGTCCCAGCCTTCAAGATCCCTCGTCTCGAAAGCCAGACGGTTAATCTCCGGAGCGGCTGAAAGCATATCATCCAGCGCCTGCGGGGGAGGGAGGCTGTTTGCCAGCCTCCACTCCCCCCTCAGGATAATCCGGACGGTCCCGTCTCCGCTCTTGTCAAGATGCAGCTCTGGCAGCGCCATGAGCACCTCTTCTCGAAATCCAGCAGCACCCGCTTACGGCTTGACGCAGTTGGACCCGCCCCGTTTGCTGCACATCACGTAGCGAACCTGTTTTGCCCAGTACTGCAGGGCCTGGTCGGCGTTGTACCAGGTATCGACGATCCCCTCCGGGTTCTTGCCGCCGACCCGTTTGTCTATTGCGGCACCGATCAGCATCCCGGTCATGGCGTCGGTGACCTTCATCTCGGCCGAGATCTCTCCCACTCCGGACTGTTTGCCGGTGGCGCCATACGTGACGAGATTCATGCCGATGCCGATCGGTGACACGGATGACAGGACATTGCGGACCGGCTTCGAACTGTCGGCATCAATAATGGCAAACTGGATCCGCATGGTGCCCGCTTCGGGGCTGGTCACGATCTGGTAATCCTGCCCGAGTTCCCGGTTCAGGTAGACCAGGGCATTATTGGCAAGCTTCTGGTAGTTTTCCCGCTCTTTCACGTCGAGCTCCGCGTCCTTGACGATCAGGACCGGATCGATGATCATCTTGGTGTAGTCGCTCATCTTCACCGCCGGATTCACATACCGGTAGAGCGCCTGATCGTCTCCGCCTTTCTGCAGGATCGTAGGGTCGACCAGCTTCGATTCCTGCGCATCCATGCTGCGCGCCTGGTAGCTGGCCCCGCAGGCAGTAAGCATCACCGTAGCGACGAAGAGCAGCAAACCCCTCAATAACGAAATTCTTTTTTCCATTGATAGTTCCTCCTTTGTTTGTATGATTCGTGACCGACAAACCCTTTCCCCCACTTCGCATCCCGCCGAAACGGGCTTTCTCAATCACGCACCCTTTTCACTTCTAACGGCATTAAGCAAATCCATGCCTTTTATCGAGGAGACCTCGAAAAAAGCCACACTGGGCATTTCACGGGACAGTTCGATCGCCTCAAGGATTTTTGCATACGTTTCCGATCGAAGGTGCCGCATGAAGGCTTCCCAGGACTGCCACTGTTCCAGGTAGACAATCATACCCTCACCCGATTCTTCCTGGCAGACACGGCATTCGAGACAGTCACGTAGTGCCTGAACAGGCTCCTTGATGGAACAAAGGATTTGCAGAATCTCGGCGCGTTTTTCGGGAATTGGAGCAATTTGTATTACGGCAAGTATTCTCATACCTGAAAAGGTATCCGAGTTTCGTGCCAATCAGAACAGTATCGACCAAAAGCAGGTATCTATTTGAAATAAAAGGATTTAAACAGGAAAGAAAAGAAGGGCTGGGAGTTGAATAGGACGAAATATCGGCTTCAGTGCGATATTTCGCCCTTTTCGTCACAGAGGGGGTCCCGAGTTTTTTCATCCGGGAATTGTAGTACGTTACGCTTGAATGCATTTCGCAAACAGAAACCCTTTTCAGAATTTCCAGGCAATATTTGCCGTAACATACTGAATCGACATATCCGGGTATTCCCCGACCACTGTGCCGGCCAAGGGGCCGCGGCTGACGTTGATGCCGGGACTTCCGCCATAGACATACTCATACGCGAACCCCAGGCGAATGTCGTTTCTCAGCTCGTACTGAGCACCGAGGGCAAAGCGCCATGCCCAACCGAGAGGCAGCGCAGGCGACCGGTTGGAATCATCGAGCATGCTGCTGTCGTAGGCAACCCCTCCGGTGAGCAGCCAGGGTGCCGAGAGCCGGTACTGGGCACCAAGGGCACCGTGCCAGGTGTCCTTGTACTTGAGGTCAGTGGTCAACCCCGGGTTGGCCGTTGAAGAAAGTGAGACATCGAGTTTGCCGAACTCGGACCAGTTCTGCCAGCCGAAATTGCCGAGCAGCGCCCACGTGTCGTTCAATTCATGGTAAAAGCTCGCCATAACTGCCTGCGGCACCGTCATGTCAAGATCGAGTGTGGTAAAATACGCCCCCCTGCTGAGCAGAATTGCCGAAATGCCGGCCCCGGTACCGTAGAATTCCGGCGTATCGGAAAAGCTGAGCTTAATGGGCGTGCAATAGGTCACCCCGAACCGGGTGCCTGGAGATACTTCATAGAGAATTCCAATATTTCCCCCCATACCGAAGGTGCTGTCCTTGATTTTCAGCTGGCCGTCGCCAAGCCGTGGGTCGATATTATTGATTGCAACCGTTTCGCGGAGATAGCCATACATGAGGTTTAAACCGACCCCGACTGAAACATGGTCGGTAATACGGTAGGCGATCGCCGGCATGACAGACATTCCCATGAGGATCGCGTTTTTCGCGTAATAGCGCCCGACCCAGCTCGAGTCGTACCAGAGTCCGAGTCCGAAATTGGAAAACAGGCCGATGCCGATGGTGAGGTCCGGGTTGACGGCATAGGTACCGAAGGTGCTCAGGGCGGGCAAGAGCCCAAGGGCATTGCCGCCGTCGGTTCCATAGTTCGTGGTCCCCGGACTGTTCTGGAAACTTACATCCCCATAGAGAAGCTGGGCGCCAACCTGGAGCTGCGAGCCCTTCAGGCGGGTCATGCCGGCCGGGTTGGTCAGCACCGTACCCGGGTCATTGGCCCTGGCCGCATAACCGGCCGAGGCATAGCCGACATCGGGGGTAGCGACTTCATACAGGGTAAGGCCGCCGGCCATGAGAGCTGCAGGTAACAGTACAACTGACAGCATGATGAAAGCCGATTGAAATAACAATTTTCGTACAATTCGCATTGTTCCCTCCGTAGTCAAACTGTCCCGTGCGGCTGATTCATTCCTTGTAATTCCGGCACGTTTGAACACTGGCTGCGTTGTGGCTCCTTGGCAGGTAATGTCATCTGGATATCTGCGTTTGCTTCCGCGCACGAGCTGCCATCAGTGCCTCAATACCCTCGAAGAGCTTCCGGTACAGCCGGCAGTAGGGGTCCTTCCCGCAGAGCTCGCCATGGACCGTATAGGCCCTCACCGGGCACCCGCCATGACAGATTCCCAGGTATGAACATTCGATGCAGTCCTCCCGCTGAATCAGCATGCCGGGTCTTTCCTGAAGCCGTTTACGGGCAGCGCTGTTCCGGAGGATTGCAGAAAGGCTGTCACGGCCGAAAATGTTTCCGAACCGGAATTCGGGATAGCTTGCCGCCCAACAGTCGCACTGTGAAACATGTCCCTGCGGATCGATGCAGACAAAACCGTTGACGCAGTTGTCCTGCCAGATGCAGAGCAGGTCTTTGCGCCCGGTTTCAAAATAGTCCAGGAGCCTGTCGAGAGGGCCGACCGTTACCTGCCGGTCGAAATCTCGCTCCAGCCAGATGGCTGCAAGGTCAAGCAGAAACGCGGTCAATGCATTGGAATCCAGTGGGTAGCCGTCCTTTACCCGGTTGGACGAACCGCCGGGAAAAGGGGTATTGACCTGAAACTCGCTAATCTTCAGTTCATCGACGAAACGGGAATAGAAACGTTCCGCTCCCATTTCAAGGGTTTGCTTGTTGGGTAGCGCGATAACGCTGACCCGGATGCCCGCCTCCTGAGCTTCCCTCACCTTTCGCATCCAGAGCGCCTCGTATTCCCCGGGTCCGCCAGCCGTGAGCTTGCGGTGGAGATTCGGGAAATCCATGGAAGATCCTACACTGTAGCCGAACATATCTTTCAGGACCCTGTTCCATTTCCCGCTGTAGCCGATCAGGTTGGACTGGAGGTAATTGACGACCCCTTTCTTTCGGGCCGCGGCGCTCCGGCGGATGATGATGTCCGCCTGTTCGAACCACTCCGGTGGCAGGGTCATGACCTCTCCCCCCTGCCAGTAGATGGACAATCGTCCGATATGCTGCTCCTCCAGGAAGTCCATGACCTTGTCGAGAATTACCGTAAATTGGTCAAGGGTAAGGTTGAGATCGGTTTTATTTTCGAAACAGTAGTCGCAATCGGCATTGCATGCCAGGGTAGGCAGCAGGATAAGTGAAAAGTGCGATCCGGTCATCTCCCCTCCCCTCCGCCGGGAGCATGGAGCGAGGCCATATCTGCGCGCAACTCCTCGGCCGCACTGTACAGGGTATGCATAAGTACCTTTACAACGTCACAGCGGTATTCTTTTGCTGGCCATTTGAAATAGCCCAGGCAATGCCTGAGGAACTCGCACCCGGCACACTCACCCGGTTCGGCAGCCGTTCCGTCCCGCAATTCACGCAGGAAAGTGGAAAGTCCCTGATTGTCCCCCTCTCCGGCAAGGCGACCCGGCAGCGTCTCCTCCCCTTGGTCGTTTACGTAGCCGATCAAAGAGGGATCTTCCTCCTGGATGATCCAGAGGGTAACCGGATCCTGGTGGTAAAAGGCCAGGAACAGGCTGTGAAAAAACTCGATTGGCTCGGAAACCGTCGACTGGTGGAGAAAAAAGCGGGCAATCCGCTGCAGTTCATCGGACAGCGATTCCTCGGGTTGCCCGCCCTCCACCTTGACCGCAAAACCCAGGGAAACGGCAAGTTTCACCACGTTGCCGATCCCGGGTACGAGTGGCACGGAAACCCTGACCGGGTGAGTTCCCAGCAAGGGAGCGTACCGGTACAGGAGAGGCAGGTCCCGGCAGGGGTCGGAAACGACCAGATCTACCGGGATTTCAGCCCCCCAGGCCATCAGACTGTCTATGCTCCCCGCCAGGGAAAGCAGCTTGATGAAAGAAATATCGTTCAGGTCCGCGGCGATGACGTTCTCCACAATTTCCGACGGATCGTGCGAACGTACAATCATCTTTCGCCCGCGAAAGACGGGAACCAATCGGGCAGGGATAGTGTAGATGATGGCATCCGTCACGTTCGTGCTCCTTAATACCGGTTGACCCAACCGGCGCTACCGCCACCGCCGGCACGGTTGGCCCAGGCTGCGCCACCGCCACCGCCACCGTTGGCCCACGCGCCTCCGCCGCCATAGCGATTGACCCAACCTCCGCCACCGCCATGATTTGCCCACGCGGCGGCACCACCGCCGGCACGGTTGGCCCAGGCGGCCCCGCCGCCACCACCACGGTTAGCCCAGGCAGCGCCGGCAGCCTCCGCGTGCTCTGCCGCAGCCAGCAATGCGCCGCCGCCGATAGCTGCGCCAATGACAATTTTGGACCATTTGCCGAGACTGGTGAGAAAATCTCTCCGGCTCAGCTGTCCTTCGCTGGAGACGATGTCTGGTATGTTGTCTTTTTCTCGATCATTTTCCATGTCTTACCTCCGATTCGTAACCGGAAGTGCACGGCTGCCGGCCGAAATTGCGGCATCCCTGCACACAACCCGATTGTACAATTCCTTACGTTCAGGCCTATTTCCCGGCCTGTTCTTCAGGTCCCGGCATCACACCCAGTCTGGAAAAGTGTAGGGCAACGAAACGCCATGTGCCTTTTTGCTTCAGCAGGGTCCCGGAAAAATTGACTCCGATTTCCTTCATCGTGTCTTTAACCGTGCCCTTCATCGTGCCCTCGGCGGAAAACCAGGCTAAATCGCCCCGTGAACCGGCGGAAACCCAGTTGTAGGTGACCCCCAGCGATCCTTTGTCGAATCTGGTGAAAAACTGGCTGTAGGCCCCCGCGACCCCTTCCTGCCCCCGATAAATCTCTCCGGGACCGGTTCCCATCAGGAAGATTTCCGGACCGGCCACATAGGTCTTCATAATCCCCTTGACGTCCTGTGCGGCTAATGCCTTGTCATGCTGTGCCAGCAGCGTGGTGA
>Ga0351897_1054_pt1 | contig 25659 bp, 28 predicted proteins | sample BONcelHT113001C4_FD_206876 | JGI IMG/M metagenome (GOLD analysis project Ga0351897, IMG submission 206876) | Enriched cells from coal bed in the Powder River Basin, Montana, United States - BONCAT cells T11 rep1 HSBNCT.T11.300.1.C4 ... | reverse complement strand
CCCGGCAACAGTATCAGCGGCAGCGGTTGCAACACTTCCAAGATATATCGCAATAAATCCAGGATGCTGGGTGACCCCGAATAAAACCGCTGCAACGACAGAAACAAGCCCGTTTGCAAAAACATTGACATATCCTCTGACCCCTCCGCTCTCCTGCTCCACATGCAGACTTTTTTTATAATCCATCTGATAGCGGGTTGCTGCAGCACCGATGATAAAAAATGAGAGCATGACTAAGAACCAGGATATTCCGGCAAGATAAGCGGTATAAAGTAGCCGTGCTGCAAGGGGAGCCGGAGTCTGGTATTGTTCCCGTTCAGGAGTCGGGTTTTCAAATCCGGCTACCTTTTCAAGCAGGATCTCCAGTTTTCGCAGTTTCATATGATCTCATCCACCTCATATGCTTCAAAGTCCTTCACACCGCACACAATCTCAAACTCCTGTGGTGTCAGCATTGGTGCCGGCCACCGTACCTGATCATCATATGCAAGCCGTGGGCATGCCGTGTTCACGTAACATGGAAACCCTAAGTTTAGGAGTTGATCTGGTGACACTTCTCTCATCTGCACTATCACGGCACGGTCAGAGAGCATTGCCAGCCGGCCTGCAAGTTCTCTGCGACATTGTCCTGATTTTGGTGAGAGAATGATTCCTATCTGTGCAGCAGTGCGTGCCCGCTGGATGAGAGCAAATCTTCGCCTGAGAAGTCGCTCTCCATCAACCAGAACCGATGCCCCGGTATAGGGATCACATGCGATCACACGCGCTTTTGTTGCCAGTTGCACACCTAGAGGATGAAACTGGCCGGTTCCAAGAAACAGGATCTCACGAGCACCGGTTTTTCGTGCTGCCTCAAATGAGCACCCAAGTACCTGCCCGTCATATGGGGTTCTGCCAGATCCTTTGGAAACAAGAACAGATATTCCCGCATTTTCAAGAACTCTTACAACACCGGGAATCAGATGGACATGTTGAACGGTTGTAACCAGTCCGATTGTTTTTGTGGTAAAAAGGGGAAGAGCAGTTAATGCGGCTTTTGGATCAAAGTCCATCTCAAAGAGGTGGTAGAGTACGTGGTCTGTGGCGTCAACTGGCGCATGACCGAGATGAACCAGCAGATCCACATTCTTGAGCAGTTCAGTGTCAAGGTCGCAGGCCCCATAACAGGGATCACCACTGATGAAAACGGTAATCCCGGCATCTCTGAGATCTGCAGCAATACCTGGTAGTTGTCTCTTGAGACCTTCCGGAGCCTGAAGAGCAACTCTGGTGGCACCTTTTGACGAGATCTCCCTGATGAGATCAGAGCTGACAGTCAACGATCCTCACCGCATCGGTGACCTCGATTGCGACGAGATAGGTGTATGGCATATCGACCTGCGGTTTTCCCTTTTTTATGGCAAAGCATATTCCTGCAATTTCTACTCCCATATCTGAAAGTGTTTGCACAATACCGTTGATGGTTCCCCCGGTGCTGATAACATCATCAACAATGACCACCCGGTCACCACGAGAGAGCCCGTTCACATACATCTGCCCTTTTGAGTATCCGGTCTTCTGTGCCACTTCCTGTTCGCCGGCAAGACCATAGGACCTTTTTCTGATGATATTGAGTGGGATGTCAGTCATCAGAGAAATTGCTGTTCCGATTGGAATACCCATCGCTTCAGCTGCAACAATGTATCTGACATCCTTAAGATCAAGGAGTCTGATCATCCCGATTGCAACCTCTCTCAGGAGATGAGCGTCAATATATGATATACCGTCTGTTATCGGATGAACAAAATAATTATATTCACCTTTCTTTACAATCGGGCATGTTAACAGCGATTCAGTCAGTTTTTTCAGCATATTGTTCACCGATGTCAGATAAGAAATGTTCAACTACATCCCGGTGTACATGGGGCATACAAACAATCCGCAGATCACCTGCACGGGTGTAGGAGACGACCCAGGGTTTTGGGATGGTAGTTCGCTCAAAGGTTGCAACATTCACATCAGGCGTGACCCGTCTGCAGATTCCAAATGTTTCCATCCCTTCAATCAGGCGTCTGGTATTGTCCATACAACCGGATACTAGTGCTTCCATTCCGGAGCGCCCGAAATGAGCCAGAACTGCATATGCTCCTGCAACTGATGCACCCGGCCTGGTACCGGTCAGGCTATAGGCCTGTTTTACGGTGAGGTACGGGGTTTCAACCAGAAGATCGCAGAAACATGCGGGGTCCCGCACCATGAGTATTCCTGCCGGGATGGTGCTCATCCCCATCTTATGTGGATCCACCGAAATAGATCCTACACCCGGGACGAGAAAATCAAATAATTGCCGGTTTTTATCAAAAGGCAGGACAAGACCGCCGAATGCGGCATCCACATGCAGATGCACCTCTTCTTCCTGCGCGATCTTACCAAGTGCAGGAATTGGATCAACCATCCCGTACTCAGTAGTTCCCGCAATTCCGATGATACAGCAGGTATCTGCATCTACCAGTTCACCAGCCGCCTGAACATCCATCCGGAACTGATCATCAAGGGGGGCAACCCTCATCTCTATGTCCATCATCCGGCACGCTTTCTCAAATGAAAAATGCGCTGATGCTGGTACAACGATGTTTGGGTTGTCAGAGTTTTTCTGTACCTTGCAAAACCTGAGAACCTGAATATTTGACTCAGTGCCGCCCGAGGTTGAGCATCCTCCCGCGTCAGGAGCGTGATAGAGATCAGCAAAATAGCGGATGAGATGCTCCTCTATCTCTACGGTACCGGGAAAGAGACCGGGGTCTCCAAGGTTACTATCCATGAAGAGATTGTGCGCCCTGACTGCAACCGGGTGAGGCACGGTGCACATTGATGAGAGGATATGGTCCCAGGAAATATCCTCACGCCGTTTCCCTTCAAGAAAACAGAAGAGTGAGTCTGACGGAATACCATCAGAGTTCATAATTTTTTCGTGCACCATCAAGAATTATACGCTGCTCTGTTCTGGCTACTGTCTGTCGTATCTTACCGATTGCATCAATGTTTGATGAAACGCTCGTGATGCCATGCTCAACAAGCCAGGTTACCATATCCGGCTCACTGCCTGCCTGGCCACAGATTGAAACCTCAACACCTCCTTTGCGACATGCTTTGATTGCAAAATCAATGAGAGCAAGAACAGCCGGGTGTTTTGGCCAGTACATGTCAGTAACATTCTCGTTGTTTCGATCAATTGCAATTGTATACTGAATAAGATCGTTTGTTCCAAATGAGGCAAATTTTATCCCTGCTTTAATGAAATCCTCGATGATGATGACACTTGCAGGAATCTCAATCATAATACCGAGGTCGACCTTTTCAACATCGACTCCGGCCTCGCGGAATGCTTCCTTTGCCTTAATGAATTCATTTGGATGTGAAACCATCGGGAACATAATCCCTAAGTTATCATATCCGAGGTCCCACAGCCGCTTAAAGGTCTCAATCTGGAGTCTGAACTGTTTCGGACTCTGAAGGTCGCGGCGAATCCCGCGCCACCCAAGCATAGGGTTGTGTTCATGGGGCTCACTCCGGCCTCCCTGCATGTTTCTGAATTCATCGGTTGGAGCATCAAGTGTGCGGACCCAGACCGGTTTTCCAGGGAATGCATCAAGCACTACCTTGATTCCGGATAGCAGTTCTTTGATAAATTCTTCTTCACGATGGTTTTCAATGAACCATCCGGGAGTCTTGTTCAGTCCGAGGATGAGATGCTCAATTCGAAGGAGGCCTACTCCGTCTGCACCGGTTGCAGCTGCGCGGGCTGCAGCTTCAGGCATGGACACATTCACCTTGACTGAGGTGGCGGTGATTATCGGGTGAGATACCATTCCACCGGCTACAGTCTGGACTTCGTCTTTCTGTTTTGGCTGCTCAATTATCCCGTCATAGATGAGGCCCCGCTCACCATCAACGGTAATTATCTGCCCGTCAGTGAGAGTATCGGTGCCGGTCTTTGTCCCGACTACTGCAGGAGTTCCAAGTTCTCGAGAGACAATCGCTGCATGACAGGTCATTCCTCCTTCATCAGTGACGATTGCTGAGACCTTCCTCATTGCAGGGACCATATCTGGGTTGGTCATCCGGGTGACCATAATATCGCCTTCGTTCACCTTCCCAATATCCCGGATATCATTAATTATGATAACTCTGCCGCTTACAACTCCGGGAGATGCGCCCTGACCCTGGAGAATAACGGTAGCTGTTCCCGTGTCCGGTTTTTTCTGGCCGTTCTTCTTATTGTTTGCTTTTATGGTGGTGATTGGGCGCGATTGTAGGATGTATATCTGATCACCAACAATTCCCCACTCCATATCCTGGGGCGTGCTGTAGTGTTCCTCAGATACGATACCGTAGACGGCGAGTTTTTTTATCTCTTCTTCAGTAAGAACCTGTTCATCCTGGCGTGCAGGATCAATATCGCAGGTTTTTGTGCCATATTCTCCGTCAGGAACGATCTCAGTCCGCTTGGTTGCGATATATTTGTCAATGATGCGCTCTGACCTGCGGTCAAAGACATACTTGTCAGGGGAGACTGACCCGGATACCACTGATTCTCCAAGGCCATATGACCCTTCAATGATTGTCATATGTTCACCGGTAACCGGATGTGAAGTGAACATGACTCCGGCCTTTTCACAAGGAATCAGGCGCTGCACAACCACTGCGATGTTGACACTATTGTGATCAAATCCCTGTTTTTCCCGATAATAGAGAGCTCGCGCTCCATACAACGACGCCCAACAGATCTGTATCGCTTTTAGCAGGTTCTCAATCCCTCTGATATTGAGAACTGTCTCCTGCTGCCCGGCAAAACTGGCGTCAGGCAGATCTTCTGCAGTTGCGCTGGACCGTGCAGCAACAATGTCGCCCCCTCGCGAGAGTTTCTGATAAGCAATCCGGATTTGCTCATTGAGTTCATCAGGCATCGGTGATGCATGAACCATCTCTTTTGCCTTATTCGCTGCTGCCTCAAGAGCGTCGTTATCGTCAACGTCCAGGTTTTCAAAGAGTGAATAGAGTCGCTCTTCGAGACTGCTTCCAACAAGAAACCGGCGGAATGCCTCACTCGTTACCACAAAGGCAGGAGGCACTGGAAGGCCGATCGACGCCATCTCACCGAGAGAGGCCCCTTTTCCACCTACGGAGGGGATATCCTCTTTGCGAATCTCTTCAAGCCATAAAATATCAGGAACTCCTGTCATCAACTCTCCCTCGTCACTATATCTAGTATTATTCCCGTATTGTGCGGTATAAGTATTGCCTGAACCGGTGAAAATATTAAATGTCTAAAACACTCAAATTCGAGTTTTTGACCGATACCTATATCTGTTAAGCATGATAATCTTATGAGGCAATATCCCGCCTTAACTCAGACTGGTAGAGTGCGCGGCTGTAGTATGGATTGCCGCTTGAGGTAACTGCGCAGCTACCGCGATGTCCCCGGTTCAAATCCGGGAGGCGGGATCCCTTGTGATGCCCAGATAGTGTAGTGGCCTATCATGTCGGCCTGTCACGCCGACGACTCGGATTCGAATTCCGATCTGGGCGTACCATTTTTATGCAACCAGCATCTTATTAACCCGTCTTGGAAAAACTATACTCAGCATTATTCCGGGGTTCAGACATATGATAAAATTCGGCGCTATATTCTTTGCTCTCATTCTTCTGGTTTCTGCTGCAGGAATTGGTTCTGCGGATCGGCTGCCAAATGCGACAAAGACGAATAATTTTAACCTCCCGTCCACTTCCAACCTTCAGCTCATCGGGATGATGGATTCACAGACTGATGTGGAAATTTACACGTCAGATCTTCGAAACAATTCCAGTTCCGGGTTTCTCACTGGAAGAGGGGAAACCGTATCCTCACTGGTCTACAAAAACGACTGGATGACCAATGGCGGGTATCTCTCGCAGGCAAAGGATCAGACCTTTGATGAAGGTTCACAGACCAAAGGGAGTTACAATATTGACTCTGCTATCGTTACCACGTATGCAACAGATCCTGAAAAAGGCTCGAGTATGAGTACCTCTGAAAAGTTGACACTGACAACATCAGGGAATTATTCCCCGATGAATGAGTCAATTCATAATGTTCTGGTCGCTTCTATGGTTGATAAGTATATTGGCGGATTTAACAGTAATTATGAAGCTGAATCTGATGTAACTCTTACAACCGGGCAACTGGCAACAATAGCACAGGGAAGATCAGTTGGCCATGATGATACCGTTCCTGCCGGAGTGGGATATACTCTTGGTATTCACGCTGATTCTTCAACTGGCCTGCCATATGCTCAAGGAAGTGCTGCTACTAATTTCGTGGTTACCAATGAAGAAGGATATGAGAATACCACAAATCTCTCATCTACAAAGACATTCTCTGACTCAACTTCAGTTCAGGGTATGATATTCCACTTTGGCAAGGATTTCGAAGCTAAATCCGGTGTTGAGATCTGATAATCTCTTCTCTTTCCATCTTTGTGTTCTTATTCTGAAGAAACTATTTGGCTCCGGATGATGAATATCTGTAAAATGGGGATGACAGTGAGATATACTGCCTGGATAATTATTGCGCTCCTCGTTTCAACCACCTGCCTTTCATTATACGGGGTAGCAGGGGATACAACAATCCCTGTATTTGGTGATACGGTTCGGGCATCTTCTTCTGTCTCAAATATGCGAGATGTGGCCATTGAGTCATCACTCCGGTCTGCTCTGGTTGGTGCAGATGGATCAGTTCCTGGAGAGGTGCACTATTCTTTTAGCGTCAGTGCGTTAAACAAGTCAGAACAGAGTAGTGCTTCAGGCATTGTCAGAACTGAATTTTTCGTCTCTTCTCTTGAAGGACGAGGCGCTGATGGAAATATTTCTTCTGAGCGAATATGGCGGGATGAAACCGAGGTGAGCGGGACGATAGTAAATTTCTGGAAGAATTTTGATTATGCATCCGGAATACGGATATAGGTGGGAATATTCAACAATGAACGATTTCAGGGTTTCAGGGGTTGTTATGCTCCTAATATTATCGGTTAGTATGGTTACAGCATATGAGTACAAACCTGTTGAGCTCGGGTCGCCAGATGGGTTTGTTTGTCATCCGTCCTGGGCATATTTTACCGCTGATACCATGGCTGCTGATTTTACCGCAGAACGAACAATGGGGGATGCTCCCTTTACTGTTATGTTCTTTGATATCTCCTATGGCCATCCGGATTATTGGGAATGGGACTTTGGTGATGGGAACAAGTCGTATGATCAGCACCCGGTGTACACCTATCTTGAACCAGGATCCTACGATGTATCTTTGACTATCAAAAAAGAATTTCAATATGAAACCACAATTGAAGATTATAACCGGACCGGAATGGGGCAACTGACAGATATGAGCTGGTCAAGTACTGATCGGGAACTTGACTACATTACGGTGGCAGAACCCGGGTCTGGAACTGATCAGCCATATCCGATGAACTTTTACCCTGAACCAAAAAATACAGTGACAATGCCCTCTGGATTGACAGGGGCGGTTGGCAATGCCAGATTTCAGGCAAACACCGTAACCATCACCCCGACTACCCAGAAAGGATATACTGATTCCCTGAATATTAATGGAGCATACCGGCTTACCAAGTTCACTCCCTATAATGATGCGTTCTGATCTCATTCCTTTTCATATTTTTTCATCAGTTAAAAAACACCATCTCCAGAAATTCCTGCCTTGCATTATGGGATGAGCAGATTGTGTCTGTTTGTGTAAATATCATGTATACTAATATTAAATTTAAAAAAAGACTCTCCACATGGCTGTTTCTCTCTGCTGCATGTGTTATGGTTATGGCCCTTGTACTGACTGCCGGATGCATTACTGAAAAACCAGTAAATATGTCTGAAGTACAGAATGCATTGACCGCAAATGCAACAAGTGAGGCAGAAGCAGGAGCTAATACACAGGCCTTGATCATCCTTGATGCAGCGCTTCGACTAAACAGCACGGATCCCGGCCTGTGGGTGCAATCCGGCGGACTTCTGGAAAAAACCGGAAACCATGATGAGGCACTGGCTGCATATGACCGGGCACTATCTCTTGATCCAAAAAATGCAACTGCCAGAACTGAGCGGGGAGCCATTCTTGTTGAATCCGGACGTGAAAAAGAAGGGTTTGAGGAGTTTGAACGGGTTGTCAGAGAGAACCCGTCGTACCAGCCGGCATACACATGGCTTGGCGATCTCCTGTATAATGAAGGTAGGTATGAAGAAGCCTTGTCCTGGTATGATGACGCGGAAAATATCAGTCCGAACATATCCTCACTCTGGGTATCCAAAGCACGGACTTATCTGAATCTCAACCGTTATAATGAGGCGGCAAAATCCTATGACAAAGCCCTTATGCTGAATAAGAGCGATGCCAGGTCATGGAGAGCTCTTGGTGATCTGTTGTGGTCATCAAAGCGGTATGCAGAAGCGGCTGTTTCGTATGGACAATTAAATGCGCTTGTTCCTGATAATGAAGAAACACTGAAGACAGAGGCTGACCTTCTGGTCAGAGCGATGAACTATAATCTGGCAGCTGAGAAGTATTCCTACCTGATTAACAAAAATCCGAATGATATCGAGAGCATTGTTGCATTAAGTAAGGTTCACAATTCTCTGGGTAATTATCAGGAATCTCTCAACCTTTCACAGAAAGTTCTAAGTATTGACAACCTCTCTGGAAAGGCCTGGTCAAATCTAGGTTTTTCCTATGCAAATCTTGGAGATTTTGAAAAAGCCTTTACCGCCTTTAACCGTTCAATTGAACTTGATCCAAATAATGAAGCCACCCACACGAACATTGGGTTCCTCCTGATGCAGGAGAATCATTATGATTTGGCATTGGATCGGCTTTTAAATTCAACACGTATTAACCCTGATGATTCTGCTTCCTGGCTTTATTTGTCAAAGACAAAAAAGGAACTTGAAGATTATTCAGGTTCAGCAGAAGCGGCCAGGAAGGTTGTGAAATTAAATCCGTCATCAGTAGACGGATGGTACCTCCTTGGTGATGCATCATTTTGGAATAAGGATTATGATACGGCTGAGTCAGCATTCAGAAAAGTCCTTGAATTATATCCTGAGCACGATATGGCATGGCAGGGATTCATCGAAACGCTGCGAAAACTTAACCGGGGAGATGAATCTATAAAATTTTACGACAGTGTGATTGCAAAAGATCCCAACAACACCCTGGCATGGATGAGAACCGGCTATGCAGCTGACCGGGCAAAACACTTTGATATTTCTGAAAAGGTGTATGAACGTGCTTTGGAACTCGATCCAAATTTGACTGATGCCTGGGTCAAATTAGGATTTGCACATTATCAGCAGGGATACCCGCTTGGTGCCATCGATGCATATACTCGTGCAATAGAGATGAATCCAAATGCATCAACATCATATGTTAACCGAGGAGCTGCTTATCAAAACGTTGACCTTGATGATAAAGCGATCGCTGATTTTAAGGCCGCCTTAAAATTAGAACCTGCAAACCGTGATGCCCTCTATGGAATGGGGAGATCTCTCTATAAACAGGGAAAGATACATGAGGCATTTCCATATTTCAAAAAAATTAACGAAGACCTCTATATCGCCCGGATTTACGATAACCTTTATCGGGGATATAAGGTTTTTTCAAAAAATTACGCATACTGGCGGTATACGTATCAGTGGTAATTGAGCGGGGATGGGACTTACATTGCCTCTGATTTAGATCCTGACACCAATGTTACCATTGGTGAGAGTATCCCTTTGCCGGCAGATGAGATCCATCCAGTAGAATCTCTTTTTTTTCTGTCACACGACCGATGATTGTTGATGACTCCGGCATTTTATCTGTGTTATCCGGGGAGATTGTATAAATGAGTTCAAAATCTCCTCCTCCAAACAACGCAAATGACATTCGTTTCTCATCCGGGCAACCTTGAATTGTGGGAATCAGGCTCCCGTTTATCTCACACCCGGTAGCAGATGCCTTCATCAGGTCATGAACTGATATCGCCAGACCGTCACTTATATCCATCATCGAGGAGGCTCCGGCAACCCGGAGTGCAATTCCTTCTTTTACTCTGGGCTGTGGTTCACAGAGATCTTTCCAGTAACGCAGATCACCTGATAATCCTGCCATAGCACGCCCCTGGATTCCGGTAACACCAATAAGATCTCCTGATCGGGCCCCGGTTCTTCTGACCGGATTTCCATCTTTGATCTCTCCGATACCAGTGGAGACTAAGGTGAGTTCGGTGTGAGAATCAAGATCCCCCCCGATATAGGTTGCTCCATATGTCTGGCAGCAGGTATGAGCTCCCCTGATGATTTCAGAAAGCCGCTTTTCCTGGTCAAGTCCGATGGCAAGCGTGAGATACCGGGGGACCGCTCCCATGGATGCAAGGTCACTGATTGTCACCGCCATCGCCATCCATCCGATCTGCCAGTCTGTCATCCCTTGTGGGAAATCGGTTGTTTCATGAAGCATATCAGTAGAGACAACCGGTACACCCGGTATCGGTTCTAAAATGGCGCAATCATCAGCACACGCATCTTCTCCGAGAACAGGGCATATTACTGAGAGTAACTCCCGATCATCCACTCTTTCTCACTTCCCGTTCCCGTTCTGCCAGATATTCTTTGAAAAGTCCGTCAATCATCTCCTCACTTTTTCCACGCCTGAATTCACTGAGTTCATCCTTCCAGACGGTCAGTGACTCATCAAGGTGATCCGGATCACAGGATCCGAAATCACCCTTCACTGATACGGGAACATCTTTTCCTGAAACTATTGCCAGTTCTTCAGTAAAGAAGAGTCGTTTTAGTTCATCGGGGACGCTGGCGACTTTCCTGTCACCGATTATCACTGCTTCAACCCCGATTGTTGCAAGTTCATGGATACTACTTTTCCCCCATGACCCAGGGTTTCTGACAAAGAGAACATCACCTTTTTTGATGCTGATTCGTTCGTTGAGTTGTCTGATACTCTCTCGTGAGAGGTCAGAGAGAACTTTCACTGCCTGTATGTCAGTATCTGCTCCTACTCCCCCGGCTTCTTTCATTCTTTTAAGGCGCTGGTGTAGTTTTTTATTATTTCTCTCTTCAGCCCTGAGCCTTTTTTTCAGGTTTTCAATGATGAGATCGCGTCTGGCTACTTCGGGTTCACTTTTCACCAGGTCAGCCTTTTTCGATCGCAGGGAACTATTCTCTCTCTTCAGTCTCTGGTTATCTTTTTTAATGTTTTCAAGATCTGATTGTAGATCGCTCACGATACCCCGAAGGTCCTTCACCAGTCCGTCAAGAACCCTTACCCGCTCATCCGAGGTGTCAATGGTTACTTCTGGTTTTTTCTCTTCGGGTTTGTGCTTCGGAGTGCGAATATTATCAAGGATATGCTCAAGTGAAAACCCTCTGATAATCCCCGCTCTGATCTCATCCATATCTATGCCGGGAGGAACCCGTTTGTAGATATGTCCAAACTTGTGTCGCCAGTGTCGGGATGCTTCTATCGCTGCTGTAAGGGCATCACGTTCATGGTCATTTCCATAAGAGTACTTGCCTGCAAGTTCGTACTTCGTCTCAACGCTGATATCCTGGCGTGGGGTATATGCAACCGCCTGGAATGCACGTCTGATCTTTTCTACCGAGAAGGGCATCGGGGAGACATCGGATGCAACGATGATCGGCTTTCCAAGTGAATAGAGAAACTCAATAACATCGCTCATCCCCATCTGACGCGAACTGTGCACCCTGATCAGTTCCCCGTTGAGATCAAGTGCCGCAATCCCGACTGTTGTGCCTGGATCAATCCCCACAATCAGATAGCGAGGTCTGGTGGTAAGTGGTCTGAACTGAATCCTCTCAAGCCGTTTGCCTGAAATTCTGACCTGAACATCGCCTCCACGCGATGATGGAACCGGAACATGCTCTCGTTTCTCCCTAACATGAAAGACAACCCGTGAAACGCCCCCGAATGCTTTAAACTCCTTTTTCCAGTAGTTCAGACCCGCACTTTGCAGTTCATGTTCAATCTCCCTTGCATAGGTGAGCACATTACCATGAATTTTTCTGGCATACCGGTTCTGACTCCAGCCCCCTTTTCCTGGTGAGCGGTTTCTTGAGACAACAATCTCTGTCTCCTTTTCAAACGCAACAACCTCAACACCAGTACCCTGAGCAGCGACCTGCGCAATTGCCCTGGCTTCTGCAAAGGGATCAAACCGGTTGAATCTGATGTTAAACCGTGCAGCTACCTGTATCAGACCGACCTGTCTTTCACCACCGGTTACTGAAACAAACCGTGTCTGGGGCGGGAGGAGCTCGACAAACCGATAGACATCCAGGGTATGGGGGGCAACCTCCTGTATACTGTCAACAGCAAGGATATCAGGTTTATACCGGTGAACACGCCTGAGCAATCGGGAGAGGGAAACGCGCTCTTCGCTGCGTATTTCACCGTCTTCAAAAATTACAAGTGCATAGGTCGGGGCAACTGTCCGTGATCGGACAGAACCTTTTATGATATCAATCCCGAAAACCTTCACCCGATTATGCCACCCCTGATCTGGTCAGGATCTGATTCGACACTGTATTTACGCTGAAAGAACTGACAGACCGTCCGGATGTCATGATCCAGAATCTCTTCTGCGTTCGGATGACTTGGAGGAACCCATTGAGGCCAGTCGATGATCACCGGTTGCTGACCGTTTGTCATGATATTGTATTCTGAAAGATCCCCGTGGATAAATCCAAGGGTATAAGCCTGGCGAATCAGTTCGATAAGTTCGTCAAAGAACTCCCCTGGTTCATCCAGAATAATGGTATTGAGGTTTACTCCGGGAACCAGGGACATGGCAACGACATTGCGGTTCATCAGCAGAGGAACCGGGACTGATATCGCACGATGTAATGTAGATAGTGCAATGTACTCTTGTTCTGCGGAAAAGTGCGAGGCAAATATCCAGGGGCAATGTCCTTTGTCTGGGAGAAATCCGCGTGAACGCTGAACTGTTTTAAATGAACGCTGGCCAACGCGGTGGAACTTGAGAATTACCGGTCCGACACCGATAGCTTCATAGACATTTGATTCTTTTCCAACTCCTATCAGGGAACCGAGTGCATATATTGTCCCTCTTTTTACCATATGGTTGATAGCAAGGGTATCATATCCGTTATAGACCAGGGCATACCCGGGGTAAGGTACCTGGGTAAATTTTATCATCCCGCGGTTCACCAGGCGCCGGACCCGGTAGTCTACTTCATTTGCGGAAAGGCGGGTGTTTTTGATAAGGTCCTCAACAGGTACCCAGTCAAACCGGCCCATCAGGTATTCCAGAGACTGGAGGATCCTGATTTCATATTTATGAAGTGACCTGATGTGATCAGCCGATAGATGCATTGTCTTATGGGTTTATGGCAGAGAATAATTAAGTCTGATCGGAAATTGTATGAAATGTTTCAAATGCCATAAAGAGGCAGTTCTTTTTCAGCGGTATTCAGGCCGGCACCTGTGCACGGATCATCTCTGTATAGATGTTGAAACTCGGGCGAAACGGGTGATAAGGCAGAACAGATGGCTTGTCAGCGGTGACCGCATCGGGGTGGTAATGGGGATGCGGCATAGCAGTGCACTGTGGATTTTTTTATCGCGCCTTCTTGGAAACCGGAATGATACCCGCATTGTTCCGCTCCCCTGCATCCGGGCTGAAAGGAATGGGGATAGAGGGTGGGCGCATGCGTTTTTCTCTGGTGTACCGTCAGCAGATGTAACCCGTATTGCGCTTGCTGATTGCGCAGAGGATCTCGCTGAACAGGCACTAAAGAGTATTATGAGTGGTGATGCCGATTTCTTCCTCTCTCAGCACAGGGCATCTGGCACTCCCGTTATGCAGCCTCTGCGGGAAATCCCTCATGAAGAACTTGATCTCTATGCCCGGAGATACCGGGATCTTGTGTGCATGCCTGAAGATGCAGATGAGTTCCCTGAACCAGAAAGCCCTTTTGATTGTGCAGTCCGTTCATTTCTTCTCTCATACACCTCTTCTCACCCATCCACGCCTCATGCGCTGAGGCGATATCTGGATACACTGCGAGATATGTCTGGTGCATCCTGATCGTACCTGATTCCACCTGCTTTTGACCTGATACTTTTTTTCGTCATAACTCTGGAGTAATACAGAGGTTTGGTATGTCTGCCAGTTTACAGGTTGATAAAATATGCTGTCTCCTTGCTGATACGCTGAAAAACAGTGGATCTAACGGGTATGTTGTCGGAGTTTCAGGTGGCGTGGATTCTGCGCTTGTCGCTGCACTCTGCTGTCGGGCTGTCGGTCCGTCGCATGTGCAGGGAATTTTTTTACCAAGTGCTGTGACTCCTGGTGAGGATGCAGATGATGTCGTTGAACTGGCAGAATGCCTGTCAATGAGGGTGATTACAGTACCAATAGCACCAGTACTTGATCAGTTCCGCCAGACATCTGATTTTATCGAAACTCCGTACCTGCTTGGCAATCTGATGGCTCGCATCCGGATGACATATCTGTACTATATTGCGAACAGGGATGCCTCTCTTGTGTGCGGGACATCAAACCGCACTGAATATCTTCTTGGGTACTGCACTAAGCATGGAGACAACGCTGCTGATATCCAGCCGATAATCCATCTACTCAAGACCGATATCTGGAACCTTGCCCGCTATCTTCATGTGCCTGACTGTATCGTAAACCGTGCACCTTCTGCAGGACTCTGGCAGGGACAGACTGATGAAGGAGAACTTGGCCTTTCATACCCAGAAATTGATGCTGCGATTTGCGCGCTTGATACTCATGGGTGGCAGCCGGAGACAGAAACTGAAGAAAAAGTGGTTGCCCGCCGAATGGCTGCCAGGCATAAACAGATGCCTGCCCCATCGGTAATTTTAACGAAAGAATGAAAGGTTTCGAAAATCTTCTTCACACTCTTTTGGATAATTCAGGAACCTGAGCCTTCGTTCATCTCCGATAACATTATACAATGGTTTATCCGGGAATGGTTCAGGGAGATGAACTCCTGTTGCATCTACGATCCTGATTTCCGGAATATCAGCCGGGTATACCTTGTTCTTCTTCATGGTTCCATCTGCAAAGAGGTAATACGCTCCTCCTTTCATCTGTTCATACGGCAGATAATCGCTTGAAAACGCAGATGAGACAAGGTTTGCCATTGTGAGGGTCTCACTGGTCGGGTTGATGGTCACATGTCCATAGTTAGGAGGTATCAGAATGAGGTCCCCTTTCTCTGCCCTGATCAGGATGATGTCAGAGAGATCTCGTTTTTGCAGGAGGTAATATGCTGCTCCTTCAAGAACTTCATAAATTTCCGGATATGACAGTCCGTCCGGTGAGAGGGGATGATAATGCCCTTTGGTCTTTACCCACTCCCGGCAAATTGTTCTTGCAGGTATTCTTGTTACATCAAAGCGTATCTGATGGGTGGAAAGCCACTCCTGGTCCTCTCTCGTTTTGCTGACTCCACGAAACATTTCGTAAAGTGGACCGTTGCAGGTGCAGTCAGGATCCGCGAGTACTGACTGGATCTCTGCTCCTGTTCGGATATCTGGATTATTGAGTGGGAGGTCCATATTATCTCTTCATTTTATCGGTTAAGATTTAAATTTTGTGATTTGTATATCCATGTCATTGATAAATTCCATTCGGGAAATATCAGTAACCCCTTTCATGGCCTGCATTTGTATAAAAATTCCTTCCTCGCGTAGTGCTGCCATCCAGTTTGTTCCTCCAAGGGCAGCAACACCCATGTACTGAGGGTCAACGGCAACTCCGAGACAGGGAGTATTGGGCAGACCAAGATCCAGTATTCCGGTGAAATAACTTTCACTCAGTTCTTCAAGAATTTCTTCAACCTGGTCTTCAGCTTCCATGTGACACTCTCTGATATTTCCAAGGAGACTTCCGGTTCCGGTGCGCATAACATTCAGCACTGACGTAATCTCCTGTGAGATAAGTACCTGAAGGGGATCAATCGTAGTATATTCATACTTAATCAGGTGGGTAAATCGCCTGGGGATGTTGTCAGTAACCTCGACAACCCCTCCTCCAATTGGATTAAATGGTATTCCACGTTGCACTAAAAGCCCGTCCAGCGTGGTGCTACACAGAGTGAGCAACCCGGAGTGCCCTTTGGGAATTGTATATCCGTCGTGCAATTCTCCCTCCCGCAGTACTCTGATAAGACCGCTTGGAGACACTCCTGCATCACAGGTAGCTTTAAAGACGGAGAGGGTATGATCCAGATCCTGCTCATAAATAAGTGACAGGTTATAGACTACCGTCCCGGTTCCTTTGGCAGGTTCAAATGTAACCTGCATCGCATAATCCTCGATCCGGTGGCTGACAAACCTGAGGGGATCACTCATATCTCAGTTGTACCCGCATACCTACAGAAAAATTGTTCTTTTTTATGAGTGTATGAGTATAGTAATGGAACAGAGGATCAGGGAGAAAGCAGTCAAAGCAGTAGCGGATATTTTGAGGTCAGCAGGGTTTGATGTGCATAATGCACCCACGCCAATTGATCTGTCCGCGGTATATGGTGTTACATATCTGGTCGTTGTCTGCTCAGATGACCCGGAAGAGGTTTCCCGGTTCTCAGAGACCGAGTATACTGTTAAAGTAGATTCAGGGGAAAAAATCTGTGAAAAATTATTGATCACCCTTGACTCCGGACTTGATGCACCGGATTGCACCGTCTGGTATGCTGATGAGTTTGCCAGGTATGCCGGAGAGGCAGTGTTGTCAAAGGTTGTTGGCCGTGAGCTGAAGCTTCCCATCTGCAGTGCTGACCATCAGAATGTCCGGGGCCTGAGGGGCGATGAAGATTCAGGAAGTGATGTAAAGATCCCACATCTGCCAGTCAGGGTTCACCGTGAAGAAGCGGAGGAGAAAGCGGGTGCTCCGGGTGTTGCGACACTTAAATTTCTGCCATACTGGCTTTTCAGATATACGACCAGAGGGTCTGGGAGTTTTAAGGATCAGGAGGTTTCATTTGATGGGGCTGGTGTAGGTGGTCTTAATGCAATAAACGGCTCTCTGACTGAAGTTGATCCCGATGTGGTAACCCGCCGGGGTATTCCAAAAGGCTCTGAAGTTCTCCGGCCGCAGATTAGTAAAGAGGCAGCGGATGAGAAGATAACCGGCCTTCTGATAAGTTCAATGACCCAGAAGATCAAGGTCAGACAGGTTAAGGGCGATGCTATCTATTATGAGGAAAAGAAGGTAGCTCCTGATCGCAGCAACATTGCACTTGAAATCCGCGAGCTTTACATTCCTGTCTGGCAGATTAAAGGAAAGAAAATTATTGAGATAAACGCCTACACCGGCGAGCGTCTGTCTGAACCAATGGATGACGGGGTTGAGGTCTTCTAATACAAGTCATATTCGCGCTTTTCGGATAGTTCGTTTATTTTTGTGATAATCTCCCCGACATGATCTTTCTCCTTTACGACCCGCCATACTGCAGCAACAGTTCCATCCGGGGTAATCAGAAAGGTTCTCCTTTCAACCTCATCACATTCTCTGATTTGCATGTATCGTTATTTATTTTCCCGGTGCCCCAACGGATTTATAGGGCTCTGTGCTGATGTGCTAATCACTTTCATCCCTGGATGCATTATGCAGATTGATTTGGTGTGTATTGGAAAGATAAAGGAGCCATACCTTCGGGATGGTATTGCGGAGTATGTGAAACGGCTGACAGGACTTTGTCAGATCCGAATCACTGAATATCATGAGGAGCGACTAAAGGATTCTGCCAGTACTTCTGAAATAGAAATTGCCTGTATCCAGGAAGGGACTCAACTCCTTAAAAATTCTGATTCCGCCGGTTTGATTATCGCGTTGGATCCAAAAGGGAAAAAACTATCCAGTATTGAATTTGCCGGTTACATAAAGAAATGGGAGATTGACGGGCCACATCAATGCATGGTTCTGATTGGCGGCCCACATGGATTATCTGATGAAGTCAGGAATAAATCTGATATTCTCCTTTCATTATCTGATATGACGTTCCCTCATCAGATGGTCCGTCTGATCATTCTTGAGCAGATTTATCGGGCATATACGATAAATAAAGGTCTTCCCTATCATCGGTAAAGGAAAAAGGGTGATAGTGATATGTGTTAGTATACTGGCACCGGAGTGAGAATATCTGTCCGGTAAGGATGGCGGGGGGGAGTTTGTATCTGCTCAGATGCATCAATGAAGGATGCCACATCCTCTGAAGATTCTAATAGATGCAATATGGTATCCCAGGGTTCTGCATAGATATGGGGATCAAGCCACTCTCCAGGATCATCAAATATTGGATATGCGAGATGTTCTTCTCCGGTTTTTGAAAAAAATGCGTTAATACCTGGCTTATTTCCCCGAGCATCAAGTCGTTGCCACTTTTTTCCATCTTCAACCCATACTGCACAAAGAGCATGAAGGACGTATGATCCGTCAGATCTTCGAAGTCGCTGATAGCACAGCCCGGCAGGTATTCCCACAACTCTGCATAATGCTGTGAGCAGATGTGATTTTCCAAAACAAAGGGCATGACCGGCAGAGATGACCTCATCGGGTTCCCATACCAGTTCAGTCCTTCCTGCGTCACCGGAATGGGTTACCGCGTCTCTGACAAAGGTATAGAGTTTATCAATTCTTTCCTGTTCATCGTCTACATCGTGAATGAGTTCACGAGCACAGATTCGTATAGCCGGGTGAGTACAGGCTATTACGGATGAACATGCCAGGTACGGGGTGATTGTACCTGGCTCTATAATGGGGGGGAGCGGCATGTGTAATCACCTGATTCAATCATCCGGGGAGTCAGGATATTAAGATTGTGGTCTTCAGTTCATTGAATTCTGATTGATTTCATGGTTCTTTTTCGTAAATCCGGAAAAATGCGATTTAAATATGATTAAATCAGATATGCTGGGATTGATTGCAGTTACTATGAAATAATCCTTAATTGTCTAAAAAACAATAAACGCAGGATTATATAGAGCACAATTTTGTCTGCAGGTGAAAATGACTCTCATATTACTAGTTTGTGCCATTAAGAGCAGCGATTTCATAGATTATGGGAAATGGGATCTGACTGATTTTGATATGAGGATGAGTTAAACAGTGCCGTTTATCCAAAATGACCACATATATTCTCTTAATCTCAATGGCGCGTTTTTTAAGAAAAGGGTGAGGTACCAGGATTTATGAAAAAAAAAGGGTTTCAGGTGTTTACTCAACAATCATGGTCTCAGCGTACCGATCAGTTGTTGCAAGTAAAAACTCATCAGACATATGCAGGCAGTCTTTGGGACAGACATCGTTGCACTGACTACAGAATATGCACTGACCAACCCAGATCCTGACTCTTTTAGTATCAGGGAGGAACTCAATCGCATTGGCAGGACAGACTCTGATACACATTTTACACCCGATACAGGTGTCCCGGTCATAGAGGATTTTCCCCCTGAACCGTGGCGGAGTCTGCACTGGAGGATGAATGGTTGCAGTGCCTCCGGCTACCGCTTCAAGGAAATTAGTTATTGAGGGTGGCAGGTTTTTTGCCGGAAAGAAATTTGTTGCCGGTTTTTTAAAGAGCTGCTTTAGAACCATGGGGACTGCAGGGAGTCGTATCATGAAAAACAGCCTCCTGAAATGATCATCCCATCTAAAATAATCAGCATCATTCCGATAAGCCCGGCAACAGTGAGCCATCCCCAGTACAGGGTAACCACGGTGTTGATCCGAAACCGTGCCATGGAAACCCGGATTAACGAAACTGATATGAACGTTACCACGATGACCTTGAGCAGGAAGAAGACGAGATCAATACCCATCGCAAGAGCTCCTGACACTCCCAGCACTGGTGAGAGATTCCAGGGAAGGAAAAGCAGCACAGTAAGGCCGGTCATCGCTACCAGTTTCACTGCCATTGAGAGCGTGAAGAGGGCGAGGTTTCGACCTGAGTACTCAACCAGAAGGCCACCACACAGTTCTGTCTCCGCTTCCGGAGTGTCGCAGGGAACCCGGGATAGTTCTGCCGGGGTAACCCATGCCAGGACCAGAAGAAGAATGATACACCCTACTATGCCTACCGGGCCGACAACAGACCAGATTGGAGTTGAAGCGATGGTAAGCACTGAGAATGGCTCTGCATACCCGGCAACTGCAAGACGCCATGCGATTGATACGATGGCGATGGCGAGCGGAAACTCGTATGCAATCATCGTCACCATCTCACGCTGCGCTCCGACACTTGCGTAAGGAGAGCCAGATGCAAACCCGCCAACTACCATGGCAAGTGCAGGGATAGTAAGAAGGTACATAATCAGGATCAGATCACCCCATTCACTGAGTACTGGAATGAGCGCTCCTGCCGGGTTTATGCTCCCGATTGGAATGTACAGCAGGATCATGACTGCTGAGGCAAAGGCCACTATGGGCGCTGCATTGAAGATAAATGGAATTGCGTTTGCCGGAACAACTGACTGCTTGGTGAGAAGTTTTCTGATATCAATAAAAGGCTGCAGAAGGGGCGGGCCCTGACGCATCTGCATTCGGGCTGCACAAATCCGGTCAACTCCCATCAAGAGCAGACCGGCAACCATTCCAAAGGCTGCGACGATCACCGTTCCGGCAGCGGCCTGGAGAAGAACGCCGCTCATTTCTGCATCTCCCGTGTTTTTCGAACTGATAATTGGTGCAACTGCTCCTTGGTAATGACACCTGCATCTCCATCCTGCCTGACCATTGCAACCCGGTCGGTGCAGGACATACAAGGATCAATCGATGCAACAATAATCGGAATATCTGCAATCTGTTCACCCCGAAGAATATCGACCCATGCCATCTGGTTCGAATATGTGGAAGCCTTGACCTTCCACATCTCAGGCGCCTCCTGCTTTCCATTCATTCGGACATGATGAAGGTCTTCACCGCGAGGAGCCTCTACTCTTCCAAACGCTTCACCCGAAGCCTTTTTAAGGCCGTTCAGGAGTTTGGCATATTTTTCTTCGGCAAGGACCGACCCTTCAGGCATCTGGGCGAGACACTGACGAATAATGGTAACCGACTGAACTATCTCATAAAGTCTGACTACAATCCGATCATAGACATCCCCCACCGTCTCCTGACCATAAACTTCAGGCAGGATGATCTCAATGTCCAGATCTCCATATGCTGCGTATGGTGAGTCTACCCGCACATCCATGGCAAGACCTGATGCACGTGCTGTTGGTCCGACTGTTCCAAGTTCGAGAGCACGCTGTTTTGATAGAACCCCAGTATTTCGGCATCGCATGTGAATGGTCTTATCATTCAGGAACAGGTCTGCCATTTTGGCAAATAGATCTTCATAATAGGTAAGAGCACGTTCAATGCGTGGATACATATCCTGAGTAATATCCCGCCGGGTCCCACCTATCATTATGATACCATAATTGATCCGGTTGCCTGTTATGTATTCAATTACATCAACCGATTCTTCTCTTACCTGCCAGGCCAGATGGAACAGGGTGTCAAATCCGAGCTCGTGGGCAGCAACTCCTGCCCAGAGAAGATGGGACTGAATACGTTCGAATTCAGCGATAATTGTCCTGACATAATATGCCCTGTCTGGAACTTCTACCCCTGCTATCTGTTCAACTGCCTGGGCAAAGGCGAGGGCATGATGCACACCGCAGATACCACATATCCTGTCACATAAATGAAGGATCTGGACCGGATTTCTTCGCATCCCCATCCATTCAATACCCCGGTGTGCACGCCCTGGGGCAAAGTCTACCTCTTCAACAACCTCACCATTCATCTTCAGGGTGAAGTTGATTGGTTCTTTTAATGCCGGATGTATCGGACCTATCGGCAGAAAATATGATGGTTTTGCATCACTCATTTTTTTCACCTCCCAATAATTCTTCCCCTTGTTTTTCAGGTGGGTTTACTGGTCCTGTAGAATCTCCGGATGATATTGCCTGGACTCTTTCTGGTTTTTCAATGACTTTCACCGCTGGAGATGGCCGCCCCTCCGGTCTTCCTACCCTCCAGAGTTCTTTTATCATAGAATCCGGAATTCCTTTTTCATCCTTTCGCCAGGGGTATACTCCCTCAGGGAAATCTACCGGGAGGAATATCCTGCGATTATCAGGAATGCCATCGACGATAACCCCAATCATATCCTGTTTCTCCCGTTCAGTATACACTGCACCAGGTATCACTTCGGTTATCGTGGGAACGTGGGGATCGTTTTTTGGAATTGGAACTGTGAAAATGATCTCAATCTCTTCATGCCTGCCTCCAAAGAACACTTGCATGTGATAGAGGAGTTCAATGATATCTCCACAATCAACAGCAGACACCACCCCAAGATGCGGGTAATCAATGGCAACCAGTTCCCTGACTGCATCAATAATCTGCTCACGGGGAATTCGCATCCATACTGACCGTATTGGGACTTTTTTCGTGCCTTCAGCCCATTCCCTGACACTGATATCAGATATCTGCCCTTCGAATCGCTTTGAGAAGTGATCAGCAATCTGCTGAGGGGTCATTGTAGCTCTCATGCTAATGCCTCTTTTTGAAGTTGTTCAAGTTTTTTGATAGCCTGAACCACTCCATAAATGATTGCTTCAGGTCGTGGGGCACATCCGGGTACATACACATCAACCGGAATGATCTGGTCCAGAGGCCCGTCCAGATTATATGAGTCGTAAAAAACCCCTCCTGACTGACAGCAGGTCCCGATGCAGAGAACTACACCCGGTTTTGGCATCTGTTCGTACACTCGTCTGACCTTATCAGCCATGGTATGAGTTACCGGGCCGGTAACAAGGAGGACATCTGCATGTCTTGGTGATCCCACCAGTCGTATTCCAAATCTCTCTGGATCATACCGGGGTGCAATTGTTGCAACGATCTCAACATCACATCCATTACATGCACCACTATTCATATGAAAAACCCAAAGAGATCGCTTAAATGATGCAGAGAGTTTCATCTGAAGATCACCACCACAATAAGAAGTAACGCTGTCACGGCAAGGTAGGCAAGCAGGTAGTCTGCAGTATTGCCGGTATGGAGCGGTTTTATGAGGTTATAATATCCGGACAGAGCATCGGTATACCCCCAGTAGAGGTTTGATGCCCTGATATGAACTGCTTCTTTTGCTGGTTCTTCATTTCCTGATAGGAACGGGGCCGTTGCCTGCGTACTGGTGTTATAGTCTGACCGTCCCCAACTCCAGATTATCCATCCGATGATGAGGGTGATCACTAATGCAATCACATAAAACACCGCGTTCCATGAACCATGCCCGGTATGGAGCGTGAGTGTGTCTATCATCTGACACCTCCAAGAACATCGGTAACATATCCGACGTGGTTTAGTAGTGCACTTGCTGCTGGTGCTACGAGGACATCAACCACCTGCTGGGGGAATAGTCCAAAGAGGATAACCAGTGCTGCAAGTACTCCCATTCCAATGAGCATGGGGAGTGGAGCTTCCTGCACTTCCTTATATTCAGGGAGCTGCGGACCCATGAACATTGAGTGAAATACTTTCACGAACGAGGCAAGAGTGAGAATGCTCACTACCATTGCAATGACGGCCAGAATCGGGTTGAAGACAAAGACCGACTCATATATCATCAGTTTAGAGGCAAATCCATTGAATGGAGGAATTCCGGCAATGGCAAGTGCTCCGATGATAAAGAAGAGCATGGTCCACTTCATATTATGCCCAAGCCCTCCGAGATGGTTCAGGTTCCTAGTTCCACACCGGTAAAAAATTACCCCGGCAGTCAGAAACAAGAGCCCCTTGTACAGGGCGTGGTTCATAATATGAAATAACCCTCCTTTGAGTGCAGGAATACCCACACTATTTAAAAGACAAGGAGTGGAAAGGGCAGCAAGACCTACCCCGACACCAAGCAGCATATATCCGGTCTGGGAGACTGCATGATACGCCATCAGCCGTTTCACATCTTTCTGTGGGATTGCCATGGTAACTCCGATGAACATCGAGAGCACCCCAAGGATGATGATGACCCACCCGATGGTTGTTGTGTTAATGACGTTACCATAGAGGGTGTAACAGATTCGAAAAAGCCCATACAAACTCGCCTGACTGGAAACTACGAGGAATGCCGTTACTGCTGAAGGCGCCATCGAGTATGAATCCGGGGTCCAGAAATGCATGGGAACTGCACCACATTTCATTGCGAGGGCAGCAAAGAAGAGCACAAACGCAATCAGGTCCAGCGGAGTCATCTGAATTCTTGAGGCGAGGACCGCCATATTCAGAGAATTGTATTGAACCAGCAGAAGGCCTATCCCTACCAGAAACATCATACCGCCGATAGTTGAGAGTGCCCCGTATTTCAGTCCGGCTTCAGCTGCAATCCCTTTATCTATTCGGTAAGCAACAAGTGCTGCTCCTGCGAGAGAACTGATTTCAAGGAACACGAAGAAGTTGAACAGATCTCCTGTGACAATCATCCCATTTACACCGGCAATCAGGAGGAACAGGAGGGTATAAAACCCATCTTTTCCTGAAAATTTCTGCATTGCCGAGATGGAGTAAACCATGATGCAAAGACCAACAATTGAAGCAATGACCACCATAAAAGCGTTCATTGCATCAATGGTGAAGATGATCCGCACCGGAATCCCTCCTGAATCAGGGGGTATTATCTGATTTAAGGAGCTGACCCCAAAGGTATATGAGATAGTTCCCGATGAAAGGACTTTTCCTGCGAGTAAAAATCCGATAAGTGAGGTCAGTAGGGAGAAGAGGATAACCCATCCGTTTCTGATGGTATCCCCAAGCCGGGAGATCACCGGGGTGAGAATCGCTCCTATCAATGGCGATGCGATAAGAAGCGCAGGTAAATTATCCATTAGTATATTCATGATTCATCCCTGCAGCTTGTTCACCTTTCGGACATCAGTGGTCTTGTAGTATCGCCATATGGTCATCACGAATGAGAGCATGAGTGCCAGAGTAGCAACACCGATAACAATACTTGTCAGGGTAAGTGCCTGGACCGTGGGTAAAACCATCTGCGTTTTTGGCGCATTCGTAAAGATGGGTGCTACGCTATCCCATCGGTAGCCTATTGTTATCAGGAAGAGATTTACTCCGGATTCAACAAGAGACAGGCCCATAATTATCTTGATGAGATCTTTCCTGACCAGAATGGTGTAGATACCGAGCATTATCAGTATTGCAACGGTTATGAATGGAAAGTTATCAATAAACAGATTCATTCTGTCTCCTCCGTCATACGGATTCCGTTTGTCATATACAGCAGTATGATTGAAAGACCGCCAAGAACCTCAAATCCCACGGCAATGTTTAGGATTGGGATGATGCCCGCTGTATTCAAAAAACCGCTGTTACTACCAAAGGGAACAGCCTGTCCAAAGAGGCTCCCCGTCCCTACAAGGTAATTCATCAGAAAGGACGTTCCGATGCCAATTCCAATCAATGCAATTCCGCTAAACAGACAAAGGCCGAGGATTTCTGAGTTCTGAAGGAATTTTTTACTGAAAAAGGCGGTGATTGCCTCAACCTTATAGGCGACATA
>Ga0351897_1052_pt1 | contig 27979 bp, 23 predicted proteins | sample BONcelHT113001C4_FD_206876 | JGI IMG/M metagenome (GOLD analysis project Ga0351897, IMG submission 206876) | Enriched cells from coal bed in the Powder River Basin, Montana, United States - BONCAT cells T11 rep1 HSBNCT.T11.300.1.C4 ... | reverse complement strand
TGATTCATATTGGAAGGCACCAATCCTTGGGGGAAAGTAGTCAACTTTAGTAGTTATCGCCTGTGGAGTGTATTGATCCGAAGGAATTGACTCGGTTGGATTAATTAAAAAATAGTCAGATGTATTGTTAAGTATAACATCATTATCTTTGAGGATATTATAGGTATAGTTTCTACCAAAGGTCAGATTTTCAATTAGAGTTTTTTCTGAAATAAAGATACCATGATCTGGTGATAAATTATCGAAAACCTCCAGAACCAGATCATATGATGATAAATTATAATACAAAACTATTGATTGATTAGCCGGACCCATTGGATCACTACTGATATTCAAATAAACATGAGGAAGTGTAAAGTCAGTAACTCCAAGATTATTATTTAAAGAGTACCTTCCTTTCGTTGTGAGATTATAAAACCGATCAGAAATGGTAAAATTTATTGGAACAACCGGACAACGATCAGGTGAATCGCATTGAATTTCTAGCAATGGATTGGTTGTTATTAGAGGAAGATTTCCTTGTTGAGTTATTGGCGGGGGGATTACAGGAGGAAGGTTTGAAAGGTCAATCATATCGCCGTTAACCATCACTGATAAGAAATCATTTTGCTCATTTACCATCAGTGTCCCACTAGCCTCAATAAATGAACTTACCGGTAAAATACTAAGAGCACCTGAACCTACCGATGATAAAGTACCTAGTTCGAAGGATCGGGCAATAGGCAGGTTTATTTTATTGTTTATGATTAACCCATCGATATCAGACTTCAGGCTGATAAACTCTTGAGTAATATATTTCATATGGGAGATCTCTGCATCTCTCCCCTGTATTGGAACCACGTACAACAGGTACATGGAAAATAATATCGTAAGCAGGGCAACTATCATGAGAAACCCAATCACCTCCGATAGCCCCGGCTCTTTTTCTTTCCCCACCATTAAACGTGTAACATATCTCATTAATCCCAATTAACATTACCGGGAACCACCCGCAAAACCCCCTCAATGTCCCTTCCGGCATCCAGACCGGATTAATGAATGACGAATCAAAAGTAACTCCTCCAATGAACGGGCATTATTAAATTTCATCCAGGAAATCAGGAAATCATCTTTATCTTGTCATTTAAGAGAATAAGTTTCGTGAGCTCAAGAACATGTATCTCAAGCACATCTGTCAGCCTAATGCCATGAACAGGGTCAATCAGATGAAATAAAAATAGAAATCATCACATTCTATCATATCAGAGTCAAGAATAATAATTAAAATCGTTTTATTGAGATCGCAATATCGCTCACCACATACAATCTGCGAGGTTAATAGACGTGACCAGTTAAAGAGAACCCTCTCTTTCATCGCAGCATAATCAGTCAGTTGAACCTCAATATCTATTAGATAACCAGCATCAGTAATTGCCCTGACATCCAGAATACCCACTTTATCCTCAAAAAATTCAGGAAGGAGGTTTGGATCTTTTACCTGTACATGGGTAATATTCTCTTTGAGAATTGACTTCAGCAGAGAGATTAATACTTTTTCATTATTTTGTCCCCAAAGAGCCGTCGAAACGAATACCTACCTTCGGAGACATAGATATGAATCTCCCGAATGGAATAATCCGGGATGGGACCTTAAAAGGTGTCATTATATAATATCCATCAATAGTGCCCCACATTCATTCAAACGAGAGCAGATTAATTATTGCAAAAAAATAAAAGCAAATCAATAAATCCAGATCTATTGACTTTGTCTGAAATATGACGAATAAGATACCACGAAAATTGAGAATACTATAAGATCCTATCCAGACCAGAAAAATCCTTGAATGCCAGCCACCAGACAAACCCCTGTTTTTAGCAAACCGAAGGAGAAACACCAGGACATGATTAATTGATCAAACCAGGAACATTCTGGCAGAAAGAAAACCTATCCGATGATGGGGCGGATAATACACGGAAAAACAGAAATAAGGGAAGGTTACCCAGAAGCAACCTTGGTATCGCCCTTCTTCCATAGTTTTGGAAGATCCGGACTCATATAGGAGATCCTATAAATTTTTTCCAGTTACGCCATAATCCCTGAACGATGAAGGGCATCCTTCACCATCTGCAACTCAATCTCAATTTTATTGAACCGGTCATTTATTTCAGTCTTTAGATCTGTGCGCAACGCGTGAGTTTCTTCGACCGTGCGATCCTGCTTTTCAAGCATCTTCTCTTGTGTTGATTTGATACTCCGGATTGCAGGAATGCCCTTGTCAAGTTGTTCGACCTGCATAAGATGCATATAGTCTAAAACCGCAATGACCCTTTTTTCATATGGTTCGATGGTAACAGTAGTGACAAGAGCATGTGGCGGAAATTCATTCTGAATAATTTTTGAAAACTCACCAATAGTCTCATCATCCCCTTCTGCATAAATAATAACCTGTTGTATATTATCAGGGCCAAATGAGTTAATTGCAGAAAACCCATAAACCCCTTCAGAAAGAGCCATATTCAAGAGGAAAACCCTGTAACCAACCTCATGAACAGAATTTCCCGATATGACAGCCCTAATCTTCATAGTAATACATTATTAGTAAGACTATACATTATTTTTGTCAATATGCAGACATATGAAATCATTGATATTGATGTTATTCATAATTTCGTCAGACAAATGCAAGTTATAGTTCCAACCCGTACCTGAGCTGGCTATTAACCCATTAAAAACCTAACCTTAGTACTCAGGGAACATTATGATCACTCAGTATATCACAACACCCGAAGGCCTCATTGAGACTGAGGATTATCAGCCGGGAACCTGGGTGAAAGTGGTAAACCCTACCGAAAAAGAGATCGCTTCTCTCGTATCGCGGTTCGATATGCCCATTGACTTCCTGACCGACCCCCTTGACGTGGATGAACGGGCACGGTTTGAAGTCGAAGACGGAAATACCCTCATCCTTATCAGATCCGCACGACGCGAACCTGAAGAAGCAGCCATCCCCTATATTACCCTTCCGATAGGTATCATCCTCACTCCGGATCTTATCATTACCGTCACCCTCACCGAAGTTGATGTCATGGAAGAGTTCCTCTCCGGATGGGTCAGAAACCATGACACCCGGCAGAGAACCCGGTTTGTTCTCCAGCTCTGTTACCGGACAGTGCTTCGGTTTTTACGATACCTGAAAGAGATCAACCGCATGACCGGGACAATAGAACGCAACCTGCACCGGTCCACAACCAATGATCAACTTCTCGGCCTCTTTAACCTGCAGAAAAGCCTGGTCTATTTCACTACCTCACTCCGCTCCAACTCACTGATGGTTGAAAAATTCTCATATCAAAGCGTCCTTGACATGACCGATGATGAGCATGATCTCTACGAAGAGATGGTCATCGAGAATAAACAGGCACTTGAGATGGCAAATATCTATACATCCATCATTACCGGCATGACGGGAACTTTTGCCTCAATCATCAACAATAATGTCAATGTCGTGATGAAACTCCTCACCAGCGTGACTATCCTTATCGCACTTCCGACCATGATCGCAAGTATCTACGGAATGAATGTGGACCTCCCGCTTCAGGGGTTTCCTTACGCATTCCCAGTTATCATGGGCACGGCTCTAAGTCTCTCTGCAATCGGTCTGTTCGTTCTCATCCGCTGGAAAGTGCTCTGAACACCAGTATCGATGAACTCTTTCTCTTTGACGATGAAGATAATACAGAGAACGATCATAATCCTGAAAAGAATCAGAAAAGAAAGTGAAAAAATGAAACTCGAACAATTAATTACCAGTCCACGCGATTTCTTTGCATCGCTCAACGAACAGCCCCCGTCACTGAAAGTGCCAATCCTCATCATGGCACTGATGGGAATATGTTCAGCAATAACAGGATATATGATGGGGGAACTTACCGGAAAACTTTTATCAGGAATGATGCAGGGTATCGGTATGATTACCGCTGTCTTTTCTGCGGTGAGTTCATTCTTCGGACCAGTTTTCATGTGGGTCATCGCAGCAGTGATATTTTTTGCACTTCAGAAATTTTTTAGTGGAACCGGATCTTTCAAGCGGGTAGCAGAGATCGCCGCCTATGGGATGATACCCTTGATTCTCGCGTCAATGATAGGGATCCTGCTCACCATGTATTTCCTGCCCATGATAGATGTCAGCCCGGTCACCAGCAGTGACCCTGACCAGATTAATGCAGCAGTCCAAAGCATGCTTGCAAACCCGGCTCTTCACCAGCTCTCACTCATCTCCTCACTGCTTACGATTATCCTCCTCATCTGGTCAGCAAACCTCTGGGCATTCGGATTTGAAATCTGCTGCGCACTTGACACAAAAAAAGCATTTTTAACAGCAGGGATTCCAGTCCTCCTGTTCATTATCTATATTCTCGTTGTCCAGTTCTATTTCACACCGGGAGCGATGACATGAGAAAATTACTTCATATCATTCTCATGATTCTGTTGGTATCACCGGCACTGGCAATTATTCCAGATGCAGAGGAAGCAGCAGCGCAGGTGCAGATAACAAACATATCCACCGATCCAGAGGTGCTGATGCCCTATGATATTGCAACCGTCACCGTCACAATCATGAATACCGGAACCGGAAGTGTAGCATTGTCAGGTGCAGATCTCCTTGACAAAGAGATCAGGGTTCTTTCTGATCATTACGGGAAGGTTGGCGCAATTGGTGGTGGAAACACGATGCAGTTCACCTTTACCATCCAGGCAGGTGGAAGATCTGGAATTTTTTACCCGGTGTTCTCCCTTGATTTCAGAGATGCCAACTTTTTAAGGAACCCAATTAAAGTAATTGTCCAGGAAAACCCGGTAGAAGTTGCTATTCTGAATAAACCTGATACTTTCACAACCGGAAAAAAGGATGAGATTATCCTTCATATCGGAAACCCCCGCGATAACCCGATTACCGGTGTTGTCGTAATCCCAACAGCTGCAAACCATGAAATAACCCCCACATCATTCTTTGCCGGAATTTTGCAGCCAGATGCATCACTGGATATCCCCTTTAGTCTGATCCCGGGATCTGATGACCCCGTCTCCTTCACTGTGCAGTACCAGAACGGAATCAATAAGCACGAAACAGTATTTACCCTGCCAATAAATCCGGGAATCAGCAAAAAAAAGGCAAACCCCATCCTCTCTAACGTGGTAATAGAAAAGGAGAAAGACTTCTGGAAGGTCACCGGTGATGTTATCAACTCAGGTCTTGAGACCGCAAACGCGGTTGAGATAACCTCAAAAAATCCTGCTGATCCAATATTTCCCTACAAGATCTACGCCATCGGAGCGCTGAAACCAGATGATTTCTCAAGTTTCGAACTGACATTCAAGACTGATGCCAATGCAACCGAAGTTCCACTCATCGCCAGTTTTAAAGATGATGACGGAAACCCGTTCTCAACAGAGACCATGATTGAAGTAACCGGTGGATCGCTGACCGACTCTTCCAATCAGGACGAAGGGCTATCAAATATGCTGATCATCGCACTGACCGGCATAATCGCAGTAGTCGTTATCGGAGTGGTCTTCTACTCACGGAGACGGAGATAGGCAATGGCCGATCCGGTCATTGAATTCAGGGACGTAACAAAAGTATACCCGCTCCCTTCAGGAGATGTACACGCCCTGGCAGGAGTGACGGTGAAGGTGATGCCCGGTGAGTTCATCGCCATCATGGGACCCTCAGGATCAGGGAAATCTACCCTTTTAAACATGATGGGATGCCTTGATATCCCATCTTCTGGCGAAGTATCCATCAGAGGAAAGAACATCAGGCAGATGTCAGATGACGATCTGACCAACCTGCGGAGAGACGAACTCGGATTCATCTTTCAGCAGTTCAACCTCATCCCGCTTCTGACTGCAATCGAGAATGTCCAATATCCCCTGATACTGAAGACCGGGACCAGAATATGCACAGAACGGTGCCAGGAAGTGCTCAGTTCGGTATCGCTCACTCCTGATCTCTGGAACCACCGGCCAAACCAGCTCTCAGGCGGGCAACAGCAGCGGGTCGCCATTGCCCGATCCTTGGTCAATGATCCCCCGATTCTGCTCTGCGATGAGCCAACCGGAAATCTTGACACCAAAACCGGAAAATCAATCATGGATCTTCTTCTTGAGCTGTGCACAAATCAGGGCAAAACAATAGTTATGGTAACCCATGATCCAAAGATAGCCGAATACGCCGCCAGGGTGATTCATATTGAAGATGGCCTTATACGGAGTGATACCTGATGGGAAACCGACGTCTCTTTTTCGGACTTGCGGTCAGAAATCTCAGGCTGCACTGGCTCCGGTCACTCCTTGCTGCAGTCGGAATTATCATAGGAGTGGTAGCAATCTCTTCTATGGGCATTCTTGGCAACTCTCTTGTCCTTTCAGTATCAGAATCACTGACAGATGTAGGCGACTCAATAGTAGTTACTCCACATACTGCATATCAGGGCCCCGGGGCAACCAGTACAGCAGAAAAGATAACAGAAAGACAGATAGAACAGATACGGCGTGCAGTCGGATCAAACGAAGCAATCCCGATCTATTCCGGAGGTGACCGGCTGAAGATCGGACGGGAGATAACGGTTGCATCAGTATACGGAATTGATCCCCAGGATATCCCGGTTCTCCTTGAAGTAGAGACCGGACAATATATCAGGGGAACATCAGGAGTTATGGTTGGATCAAAACTTGCTGCCGAATATAATATCAACGTCGGCTCTAATCTTCTCATTGGTGAGAAAGAAAATGGTGTGCGGGTATCTGGAATTCTTAAAGAGCGGGGAATGGGGTTTGACATTAATCCCGATTATGGGATTGTAACCTCAAACCTGTGGTACCGCAATTATTACGACCGGAGCGACTATGACATGGTTATCGTGAAAGTTAAGGATCTCAGCCAGATAGAGAAGATAAAGAACGCGGTTGAATCACAACTGAATAAACGGGAGACAAAAGTTGATGTTTACGATACCAGGATGATCCTTGATACCATCCTGACCACATTTGGAAGGATATCCACATTCACTACCGCTATAGGAGGGATATCACTGGTAGTGGCCGGTGTATCAATCTTTAATGTGATGATGATGTCAGTGATGGAACGATACAAAGAGATAGGCATCCTCCGCTCTATCGGAACGAAAAAATCAGAGGTTCGGAGCATGTTCATATATGAGGCACTCATCCTTGGAATAGGAGGAGCAGCGGTTGGCGGGGTGCTTAGTTTTCTTGGAGGATACCTTGCAATCGCGCTGATGCTTGGGGAAACCCGGTACCTCTTTGACTTTTCATCCATGATTCAGATTCCATTCGGCATGCTTTTTGGAGTTATAACAAGCATCCTTTCAGGAATATATCCATCCTGGAAAGCCTCAAACCTGAATCCGATAGAAGCGCTCAGACACGAATAACTTTTTTTTTAAAAAGAGAAAAGAGAGCCTGAAGAGAGCACTCGTTTACCAGATTCTGGCTCTGATACTCTCATTGCGATAAAGCAGGTTTCCGGGGCCGACATCAGGGAACGCGGCATAAAACTCATCCATGTTAAACGGTATGGCATTCACCCGGTACCGGTTCCAGGGGTGCTGCTCAATTAGTACCATATTACGCAGCTCTTCATCCCTGATATTTCCCCGCCATGCCTGTGCATACGCAATAAAGAACCGTTGTTCGTCAGTAAAAGACGGATTTGCGTCATCTACAGGTACAGAGATTTCATCACTCATATTCAGCAATGCACTAGAATCATCATTATCGTGAGAACGGGTATTCATCCATGCATCGTAGGCTACGATAAGCCCGCCAAGATCAGCTGCATTCTCTGAGAGCGTCCTGGTTCCATTAAGGTTCAGACCATCAAGAGCTTCCATCTCATCAAACTGAGTAACCAGCGGAAGGGTAACCCGATCAAACCGTGTCGAATCATCACTAGACCATAACGATACTTCGGTTCCATTCCAGGTGATTTTACGAAGCGGAGTGTCAAATCCGTGGACAATTTCATGGCCGATGATTGCACCTATTGCACCATAATGCTCAGCGTCATCAACTGCTGAATCATAAAATGGCGGTTGTAAAACCCCTGCAGGAAGGACAATCTTATTTCTGGAGGTATCGTAATATGCGTTCACCGAATGGGCTGAAAGATACCAGACATCAGGATCTGATGGAGTTTCGGCAATCAGAAGCCCGGCATAGTAATAATACGAGGTGATATTGAGGATATTGTCCAGATACGACTGATCAGAGATATCAAGGTTACTATAGTCTCCCCACCGGTCAGGATATCCAATCTGAATCCTCATCTCATCAAGCATGGCGGTAGCATTATCGCGTGTTCCCTGCTCCATCCAGCTCATATTGACAAGCCGTGTTCTGAAGGTGGATTTCAGGTTTTCAACAATTACCCTGACATCATCCTTCTCTTCCTGGGTAAAATACCGGGAGACATAGAGTTTTCCAACTGCTCCTCCCATCACCGAGTCCATGGTTGCAATAACCCGCTTCCATCTGGGTTCCATCTCCTGCTGACCAGATAAGACCCGATAATAGAAGTTAAAATTCTCCTGTTCAAACGCACGACTGGCGTAAGGCGCTGCAAACGCTAAAACCTTAAATGTCAAAAAGACCTTCAGATCCTCGACAGGCTCTTCATTGAGCAGATTTCCAACTGCACGAACATAGAGCGGCTGATACAGGTCAATCACCCCTAGATCGGTGCGGTTTACTGAAGTGAGTAGTCTGTCCCAGTCTATGCCCTCAGTCACTTCAGGTAACCGGGATACCGGACAGGGGAAGTATCGTCTATCAGGCTTGCCATACCCGTGAGATGGTGCAGCATCGGTTGCAAGACGGGTTTCAAGACGCAGGACGATTCGTGCATAATCATCAGCGAGTTCAGGGGAAGTGTTGGCCAGCATAAACATCCGGGCAACATGTCCTTTGAACTCGTCTCTGACACGCTGACTTTCAGTATCATCCCTGAAGTAATATTCACGGTCAGGGAGGGACAGACCACTCTGCTCGATTGTAGCTATCAGCATACTGCTGTTCCCAGGATCATCATCCGCATAAAAGGTGAAGAACGGCGTGACACCAAGTCCCATCAGGGAAATGGTCACATTCTGGATATCATCCCGGGAAGTGCTATCTGCGATCATATTCAGGTATGGCCTGACCGGCTCTATTCCAATCCGGTCAGCTAATTCTTCATCCAAAGCGGTTGAATAGAACGTACCTATCATAGCCTGTTCATACCCGTCATCCTTGTCTGGGTTTGCTGCGGCTTCTTCAATAATCGACCGGACCCGCTCATTGACCGAGTATTGCACCTCACTGACAGCGCTATAGGAGATCAGATCAGAGGGGACCGGGTTTCTCTCTATCCATTTTCCATTGGCATACTGATAGAAATCATCACCGGGATTGACAGAAATCTCCATATCCTCAATACTAATCGCATATACCGCACTGACAATAAGAAAGAGACAACTAATAACAGTCAGAAACGAAAGAAATTTTAATTTTTTATACATCGTTAAGAGATCTCCGATAAACTGATGACTATGATATCAGGCACTGTTCCTGAAAAAAACACCATATATTGTATACAGATAGGTCATAAAAAGTGATAGTCCCAAAATGACCGGTTTACAATCACCAAGGGATGATAACTAGAGGGTTACTTGAGAAAAATGCAACCTTCGCCCTTATATGGTAGAGAAGGTAAGTGTGTTACTATCACTTGACATATAGGTGTCATCACCATCATAATAGGCATACAGACCCACAATATTTGCAAAGCTCACCTGTATCGTAAACTCAAATCGTCCTTCTGAATCGGTAGAAGTCGTTGAAAAGGGCTCTGCCTGCTGTGCCCCCGGATACCCGGTTTCATCAAGGTTTATCGTTGCACCACGAATGCCCTTACCGTTAGCATCAGTTAGTCGCCCGGAGATGACAACATCATCACCTACCGAGGGGGTCGTCGTTTTTGTACTGATACTCAGTTTTGTTATACCAGGAACTGATGACTTTCCTGAAACAGACTCCGCTGTTGGAGCTGGTGTCGCAAGAGAAGGAGTCGTAGAGGAGACTGAAGAAGTAATCGATGAAGAAGGGGCGGGAGAGGTTACCGGTTTTATCACCGGATTTGACTCCTCCTCTGCAACGAATCTGATACCATTTGAAACCGAGCTTCCAGACGATGTCGATGCAGTGACACTGAAGAGATTATTCTTCATATCTGCAGGAACAGCCCACACAAAAAGCCCGTTCTCATCCGGCTTTAATGTTTCAACCGGCACATAATCAGAATCTGCGGAACTCTTTTTCCTGACAGTTAAAGTAACTCCCGAGCGTGTACCACTCAGGTACCCGGCGATAAGGAAGGTCTCATAACCGTTAAGCGTTCCTGAAAAGGGAGAGATGGTTATCCAAAGGTCTCCTGATGCTGTGGCTGAGAACGGCAACGGGGTCCTCTTTGGAGACGGAATATCCTTAGGCTCAAGAACTACAGTTGGAAAAAGCCCCATACCAACGGTCGGAGCGTTGTCAATATCAAAGTCATCATACCTGCCAATAACGCTTTCAGTAATTTCAGCTCCAAAAGCAGGAACAGCAACCAGACCCAGGAGAAGAACCATGAGTAAGGTTGAACCTCTGATCGCATTGAGCGATACCCACAACCGATTTTTCATGGAGTAAATTATACGTAACAGATGAATAAGTTGCTGAGGGATCATCTCCCCAGTTCTTTATGTGCACGGGCAAGGTGCTGGGCAGCCTGAGCCCCGAGCAGGGAAAGTTCCCCGGCAAGGACCCCGGTAGCAACAATCTCAGCCAATTTCTTCGCATGTGAGCCAGGGGGATCGCCACCACCGGATACACCAAGAAGCTGAAGACATTCAGCCTGCGTATCAACCCCGGTCCCACCTCCGACTGTTCCTACCGGAAGAGCAGGAAGCGTCACAGATACATAAACCCCATCTTCGGTTGGATCAATGGTGGTTATACACAGAGAGCCCTCCACGACATGAGCAGGATCCTGCCCGCACGCGATAAACATTGCTGCCACAATATTTGCTGCATGAGCGTTAAATCCAAGAGATCCGGCACGCGCTGATCCGATAAGATTCTTACGGGTATTTACTTCCAGAAGCGAAGCAGTGTCAGTCTTCAGAATCCGGGTAACCTTTTCAGATGAGATACGAACCCCGGCAGAAACGCTCTTGCCCCGGCCAAGGACTACATTTATGGCTGCCGGTTTTTTATCTGTGCAAAAATTTCCTGAAAGAGCAACCAGCCGTGCACCAGTTTGCGTTGCAATAAGATCTGCTGCCTTTTCGCTTGCAATAGTGACCATATTCATTCCCATCGCATCACCAGTGGTAAAGCAGAACCTGACATATACTGACGTTCCAGCAGTGGTGGCGATAATACCGGTCAGTTTCCCGTGGCGGGTGGTCGCTTCTGCAACCTGCCTGATCTCATCCTCATGGGCATGAACAAAATCCACCACTTCACGGGCATGAATGACGCTGCGTGTTGCAAACACAGGAGCGCGGGTCATACCATCAGAAAGGATACGCACCTCAGCGCCTCCTGCAGCAGTAATAAGTCCGCATCCCCGGTTCACTGATGCAACAAGGGCACCTTCAGTTGTGGCAAGAGGAAGATAAAATGAACCAGTGGCAAATTCTCCGGATATCAGAACCGGACCGGCTACCCCTACCGGCACCTGAACAGCCCCGATCATATTCTCACAGTTCCTCTTAACCACCGCTTCAGGATTGATTGTGAAACTTCCGGTCTTTGGAAGAGAAACACCAGTCTCCTCCTCAATAAACCGCCTTCTCACTAAAACCGCTTCTTCGGCAGGTAATTCCTTCTCAAGAGCATAGAGTTTGAGAGACCCATCCGAAAGCCTGCGGAGGTAATCGTCCATGCATACCTGTTTGTACCCGAAGTGCAATAACAGCTGATCAATGGGAGTGCTGCAATGGTGTCTGCAGGTCAGGCGAAACGGAGCTGAAGAGAAGAGGCAATTCCTTCTTACAGAGGGACTACTTGACAGGAACCTGAAAATCCGCTCCGAAGGTGATATGCTCCTGCTGCCGGTCATTGAAAAGCAGCCTGGCGCGATACAGGCCGAGTTCGAAGCGATCAGACAAAAGGCAGAACTCCCCAGGCATGAACTGGTTGGAGGAATTGCAATCATGCAGGAGGATGACAAAGTCGGAGCTGCAACAATTCTGTCAGAGCGGCCTTCTGTTCACACCGCATTGTATGCAGAAAGCTCTGTGGAAGGAGAATTCAGAACAAAACGATTCAGGGTAATTGCCGGGGAAGACACAACCGCTACAACCTATACCGAATATGGGCATACATTCAGAGTAGATCTTCAGAAAGCATACTTCTCAGCGCGCCTCTCATCCGAACGACAGCGGATCGTTTCCATGATGCACGAAGGCGAAGAAGTTCTTGATATGTTCGCCGGCGTCGGACCTTTTGCAGTAATGCTGGCACAAAAAGCACAGACCGTCTGGGCCTGCGATCTCAATCCTGAAGCAATACCACTCCTTATCGATAACATCAGAAGCAACCGGGTAAAGAACGTGGTGCCAATCCTTGCAGATGCGGCAATGCTCCCCGGGATTTTTGGCAGACGATTCGACCGGATTATTATGAATCTGCCACTTATGGCAGACCGGTTTCTCCCGGCTGCGTTCTCACTATGCAAGATCGGCGGAACCATCCATTACTATGCCCTTGTATCAGACGATGAAGGAGAGAATCCACTCATCACACAAAAAAATGTTAAATCCGCAGAGAAACGATTTGTCAGATCATACGCACCAGGTAAATCGCATATGGTCTATGACATTGAGATAACATAGTGTAGCACACGAAAAAAATGAAATCGTCAGATATACCCTCTGATCCCTATATTTCTTCGACAGGGATCGGAATACACTGCTTGCAGATGATTGATACCCCCTGCGATGAAGTTGGGGAAAGGCCAGGCACAGAACTTACACTCATATCTGCCAACTTTTGGTAATCTTCACGTGCAGCCTGTTTTAGCTGAAAGAGCTTTCGTGCAGTCATCTCCCCACCAGGACGGGTTGCATTCCCGGCTACCTGCACTTCTCCCTGCTCCAGGGTGGTATTGTTCGAGTCAGGAGTGTATGCATCATCAAACTCAAAAAAAATTAGTTCCTGGACAATATATTCGTCAGTGCTGTTTACTTCTGCATCCCCCGATAAAACAGGGGCAACCAGCAGACTCATCATAATGATGATAGGAACCAGCCTGATCATACTATGCGTATTCACTTCAGGAGAAAAATAGGAGATGGTCTTTAGCTGCTATGACCTTCTGAAGAGGAGAAGCGCAACCGCCAGACCAGTGGGTATTAGTATGACCGAAAGGGGTGAGCGCGTTGGCTGGGGCACTTGAGTGTGCACAGGAGTCGGGGTGACAGGTGGAGCAGCAGCCGTCAGATTAACAGACGCAGGAGTGGTCATTCCGGCAGCAATCTGTACCCGGTTCACATAATCATCATACCCATCCATCTTCAGGACTATCCCATACTCACCAGGAGCAATAGTATTCAGAATAAGCGGAGTGACGCCGACAAAGTGGTTATCCAGATAGACTTGCGCCCCGGAAGGTGATGATATGATACTGAGCGTCCCATTCACTCCCGAGGGGGCTGGCGGTGATTTCAACTCGACATTTACCGGAGTAGTCTGCCCGGCAATAACTGAAATAGAATTAGAAAAATCCTCATGCTGGGAAGCCTTGAGGAGAATAGTGTATACCCCCGGTGTAAGGTCAGTCAGATCAAGGTATCCGGTAACCGGAGTGACCCCCTGATAATCAGCATTCAGGTATACCGTTGCACCGGGAGGATTACTGGAAACAGATACCGATCCGGTCTGTACTTCGGGGTAGTCTTTCACAAGAGACGGCGTGATCTGAGTCTCTTGTCCGGCAGTAATCATCACCTGCTGCTTCATCGTCTGATATCCGGCAAGCTGAAGCCGGATAGTATGATCGCCAGGAGCAAGATTACCAATACGATCCGGAGTCTGCCCCTGCCAGACATTGTCCACCTTTACATCTGCTCCCTGGGGAACTGAATCCACATACAATGTGCCGGTGGACTGCATCTTTGTCAGGGGCACATACACATTCTGCGAATCATAATTCACCTGCACCTGACGGGTGTTTGTGAAATAACCGGATTTACTCACAGATACGGTGTGCATTCCCGGTTGTACCTGGGTAAACGTGCAGGGAGTCAGGTACTGGACTCCCGAATCCAGGGTTGCCAGGGCACCGGAGGGATCAGAGGTGACATATATACTGCCATATTGAGCAAGGGGAACCAGTGAGGCGTAGAGAGTTATAGTCTCTCCTTTCCCGGGATTATAAGAGAGGTGTTGCCGGTAATCTGCATATCCGCTCTTTCTGACAAGGAGATCATGGGATGGAGACGCAGTGGTAAAAATCTTCACCAATTGGGTACCGGTTCCGATATACGTGCCATCAACAGTTACATCAGCAAGCTCAGGGATTGGAACAATCCTGAACCACCCGTAATCATCGCCTATAATGGTTGGAGGTATCGTGATGGTCGGTTGTATCTCCACTAATACCCCTGCATCAGCATAGATAGTCTGGCCTGGTCCCGGATTTCCTGCAACATTGCCATACCAGTCCTGATACCCGCTTTTAGAAAGCCTGATCGTATGTGAAGGAGTGCCGGTAGAACTCACCCGAACACTCACCGGAGTTATGCCTTCAGAAACACCATCAAAATATACATTCGCACCTTGGGGAACTGAATCTACATAGACCCAGCCATGGTCTCCTCCGATCTGTGTCGGTTCTACCGTTATAGTCGGTTGAATCTCAACCAGGTATGCATTCTGATAGATGGTCTCACCAGGGGCCGGGTTTCCAGAAACATGACCGCTCCATTCCTGGTACCCACTCATACTCACCCTAATCGTATGTGAAGGTGTTCCAGTTGAACTCACCGATACCGTCACCGGAGTGGTTCCCTGAGATATCCCGTCAAAATACACATCTGCACCCTGAGGGAAGGAATCAATCGAGATATAACCTGTACCACCACCATTCTGTGTCGGCTCTATGGTAAATGTAGGCTCGTATGTTGGGTAATCGGTTGGCTCTATGGTAAAAGTAGGTTCGTAAGTCGGATACTCAGTAGGAGAATCAGCTGGGTAATAGGGAGGTTCATCAGAGTAGTCTGAAGGATTATCATTGAGGTTATTAGTCGCTACCGCAGTGCATATCCCACCGGAATATACAGAGAGGGCGATAATTATGGTAAAGAGTATCCATCTGTTCATATGATTCACCAGAATATGATGATAGATCGATTAATTGGATTCCCAATGAATCTTTCGATAATGCACGCATAACCTCTGATACCCATTCCCATATGCATACAGATAAGAGAGTGATAATGGAAGGAAAACACGGGCGTTTATGTGATGCAGGTATTTACCAGTAAGAAGAACATCCGGAGTATTTCACCTCTGATCTCCATGAAAAGAGTTTCAGACCTTTTCAGTATGAACAGAAGAGAGATCCTGATTATGGTTCACGCCATATAAGCGTCACGAGTGATATCATTCCGGTATGATCCGGCACAACCGCTGATGAGAGGATTACCTTTTTTTTCCTTCCCCCTTTTGCCCGTATAGTCATACGCATATCCCTGACAACGGTTCCCCGAACTGCATCGATGATAACATCCTGCCCCCCATTGAGTTCAGGAGGAATAATCGTCTGAGCAGTGCCTCCCAGGAGTTCTTCAGCAGGATACCCGGTAATGGCCTCAGCGCCGCGGTTCCAGGAGAGGATTGTTCCACCCGGAGTTACGGTAAGGACTCCTTCAGTCATCGTATCAAGTAACGTGGTTAGTAACGCTGAAGCGCAGCCCCCTTCCTGAAAGCCAGTCACATCCCTGATAATTCCAAGGATGAGACAGACAGATCCATTCTTTTCAGGGACTGGAAAAAGCCGGGCGTCAAGCCAGTGCACTACTCCGTGTTCAGTTGTCTGAAAGATCACCCTGCATTTCATCTGTTTTTCAATAACTTCCAGAGTAGTATCACGGATAGCCTGAGCTGCCCCTTTGTCATATGGAAGGAGAAAATCAGTGCCTTCAAGTTCAATGGGAGTACATCCATATGCTGCTGCATAACTTTTATTGCAGGAAGAAAGAGTGAATTCAGGGGTAAATACACAGACCTGCTCAAAACTTTCAACCGATAATGTCGAGAAGAGAAACTCATTCGCCTGCCTTTTTTCCTCTGCTTCTTTCCATTCAGTAATATCCTCAAAGATAAATGCATGGCCTCTGACCCCGTCATACATGACCATATCTGCCACAGTCATCCAGATTACTCGATCCAATCCCTGATGCTGAAGGTTTACCTCGGATGTAAAAGCCATATCACGGTCAGGACTAGTAACCTGACTCCGGACTTCACTTTTAAGGCCCTGAATACTGAGCAAATCCAAAAGATTTCTTCCGATAAGCTCTTCTTCATCAGCACTAAGCAAGTCAAGAGCAGAAAGATTTACATGAAAAATCCGGTATCGATCATCAGTCTGGATCACCGCGTCAGAGATATAACTAAGGATCCGGGTGACTGGAACCCGTGATGAAAGAGAGTATAATTTGGCTTTTCCAATTGACCGGACATCTACTACACCGGAGAGATACATAAGTTCCAGATATTTTCCAATAGTATTGCGTGACATGGAGAGAACGAGAGCCATATCAGAGACGGTCATTCCCTTATGGTTTTCTCTGAGAAGTGCCTCTATACGGGACATATAATAATCATAATTATCCATCGGTAGAAGTGATTTGCACATGAGGGAGTATAATGTTTTGCACAGTTCAATATCCAAATCTTTTACCTTCCAGCACCCCCTCTAAAAGATGTGATACGATGGTTGTAAACCGCCTGAATGATGAACTCAGCCCATACCTCCTCCAGCATGCACATAATCCGGTATTCTGGTACCCATGGGGAGAAGAGGCCATATCACTCGCAAGAGAGCGAAATATCCCAATATTTCTGTCTATTGGATATGCGGCCTGTCACTGGTGTCATGTGATGGAATCAGAGTGTTTTATGGATGAAGAGGTTGCAAGGCTTTTAAACACCCACTTTATTTCAATCAAGGTTGATCGGGAAGAACGACCCGATATTGACAGGATTTACATGAACACCTGCCAGATGATGACCGGATCAGGGGGCTGGCCGCTTAGCATGGTTCTCACCCCAGATCTTAAACCATTCTATGCAGCGACCTATATTCCCAAGTATTCCCGGAAAGGAATGCCAGGTATGCTTGATGTCCTCCCCTATCTTGCAGATATCTGGGAGACTCGACGTGATGAGGTTTTTTCTGCCGGAGAGAAGATATTTGGTGCATTGACCGAAATCCATACAGAGGAGCAGCAAATAGGGAATACGAGAGATTTGCACCTTCATGAGCTGATATCGGTAGCGTATCATTCTCTTGTCCGGCTCTTTGATCCACGTAACGGAGGATTTTCCAGGGCTCCAAAGTTTCCTTCAATCACCCAGATCTCTTTTCTTTTTAATTATTCAAGCAGATATCACAATAAACAGGCACAGATGATGGCGATGAAAACACTATCATCCATGGCATATGGAGGTATTCGCGATCATATCGGGTATGGATTTCACCGATATGCAACTGATGAAGCATGGAACATCCCGCACTTTGAGAAGATGCTCTATGACCAGGCGCTTAATGCTATTGCATATACACAGGCCTGGCAAAGAGAAAAGGTTCCCCTGATGCGTGAATGCGCTCTGGAATGCTGCAGATACATGTGTGAAATTCTTCAAAGTCCGCAAGGAGGATTTTCTTCATCAGAAGATGCAGATAGCATCGATGGAGAAGGTGCCTATTATTTCTGGCAGACTGAAACACTGAAACAGATCCTGAACGATGAGGAATTTGAAGATTTTGAGAAGGTTTTTAGACTAAACACGATGGAAATACCTGAACATGCAGGGATTGCAGGGAATATGATAGTATCCAGAGCAGAAGGTACTGATGATATCAGTCAGATTCGGAAAAAACTCTACTCAGAACGTATGAAACGACCGCACCCTCCGATGGATGATAAAGTGCTCACTGACTGGAATGGTCTTGCAATCGAGGCCCTTGCAACCGCGTTTATGGTTTTTCATGAACCATGGATCATCACAAGTGCTGAAAAAGCAGCATCATTCCTTTTGAAAAACCTCATGTCACCTGAAGGAATCCTTCTCCACCGGTGGAGAGAAGGAAATGCAGCAATTGCAGGTACATCGCAGGATTATATCTGTGCAGCATCTGGATTTTTGAGACTCTTTCAAAGTACTGGCAAGCCTGAGTATCTGAAGGTGGCAATTACATTGTGTGAAAATGCAGAGAAATTCTTTTCAGATCCCAGGCAAGGTGGATATTTTGCCACCCGTCATGATGATCACACAGTTCCGGTGCAACTTAGAGACGACTATGACGGACCGATACCATCAGTAAACGGCCATGCCTATCAGGTGCTGAGAACACTAGCAGTAATTACCGGGAGAGAAGGTTTTTCCAATCAGGCTGAGCGGCTTATTACAGGGATGATACAAAACAGGAGAAATATTCCGCTTGGGATGTTAAGTCTGCTCAGTGCCAGCCTTTTTTTCCAGACAGAGATCCGTGCAGTAATAGGGGGGAATGTAAAGCACCCGGAATGGAGCACCTTATACAAAGAACTCACCTCCCGGTTTATTCCCGGACTTATCATCATCCCGGTCTGCCCATCATCAGGTGATGAACTCATACAACTGATTCCCTGGGCGCAGTCCGTTCTCAATACACCAGAACCATCAGTATGGATCTGTACTAAAGGAACATGCAGACCACCGGTGAGCAGATCTGACGAGCTGAAAAAGATGCTGGAGGAGATTTAGACATTCTTGAGTGCTACAAGGTTACGCACTCCGTTCAGCCTCCAGACAAGGGAGCGCTCCTCACGGCAGATAGATTCGGGGGGGTCTTCAGGTGAGTGCCCCAGAGCCGAAAGGATATTCATAGAGAGGTGCCGGTTTCGAATGAGATCTACAAAATATCCCCTGATTATCTTTTTCTCAATGGAATCAGTTACTTCCTCAAGATACCCCTGAAGTGTGACAAACATGAAACAGGAGAGATCAGGTGTGTATTGCTCAATTTCAACAGAGACATAGGGTGATTTGCGGAAATACTCGAGTTTTTTCCCATATTTTGTCGACAGGAAATAAAGGTGTTTCCCGTCATACACATATAAAAATGGCGCAATATATGGATACTTTTCTCCCTGAAACGCTATACGGGCCATGAAGCGATTATGAATCAGGGTGTCGTACTCTTCCTTTTCCATCCGGGGAATCTTGACGATCTCCATGGTATAGAAAGTGATGAACCCCGTGGAATATAAATCATCCCACTTGCACCTGCCGGTAAAAATCTACAGATTTCCTGTGGATAAGGATATTTTGATGCATATGGTTATAATTTACACAAAGACAAATTTATTCTGCCTAAAAGTCTTAACAGACATGCAAATCGGATCCCGATCGCCCATCTGATAGTGGTAATTCTCATGAATCAGTATATATCCAAGATTATTCTGGGGCTCATTCTCTGCAGCCTCTTCTCCTTTATGGCTACCTCCGGAGCAGCAGAAAGCATCCAGGATGCAACGATATGGGCTAATAAAGGAAAAGCACTCGCAGAAACGAAAGATTTCCAGGGTGCTGTTGCAGCATTCGATCAGGCGCTCCAACTTGATGCTTATTTTGCCGAAGGGTGGAAGCTCCGTGGAGATACACTCATGTCAATGGAGCGGTATGCAGAAGCTGCAGACTCCTATGAACGGGGGATCACAATCGACAAAACAAACGCAGAAATTGTGGGGAAAAAAGGACGCGCTCAGTTCCTTCTCGGAAAACTGCAGGATGCTCTTGATACCTATACCCGTGCAGTAGCCCTCAATCCTAACGTATATCAGAATCACGATGGGAAAGGGGATGTACTCTCCGCGCTGAATCGTTACTCTGAAGCAGTGACTGCATATGATGCAGCACTTAAAATAAATCCGCAAAGCAATGCCACATGGAATAAAAAGGGACTGACGCTTGCACGAATGTTCAGAAACGAGGAAGCTGCAGATGCATTTAATCAGTCACTTACGATTTATCCGGACTCAGCCGAAGTCTGGAATAACATGGGGAGTGTGCTCTTTAACCAGGGGAAGATGAAAGATGCACTCAGGGCATTTGAACAGGCAATTGAACTTGATGAGAGTTATATTCCTCAGAAATATGAAGACACCATCTCCCGCCTTGAGCAGGACAGAACCATACGAAGTGGTGAAACCGCAGGGAACAGATCAGCGGTTGCAATAGCGGTACCTGCAGATCTTAAACTTCCACCCCCGATATTTCTTATAAATTACCTGATGATCGGAATCGGACTGCTTGCAATCATTGCCATTGCCCTCATCCGATTCCTGCATGCTCACAAAAAGCAGAACCAATGAACCCTCAAAATTTCCAGAGAGTCCGGATATATCAGAGGGTATAAGATATTGGAACCTTATATCGCAGATTCTATAAGCGATCTGACGAGTTCCATCCGATCAGGTGCAACACCCTGCTTTTTTTCAGGAAGGGTTGGTTTTCGAACCTGGTAAAAAATTCCAAGCGGAATGTTTGCATCATCGTTATAATTCCATTGCTGGGATGCCCGACAGGCAAATTCAAACATCCCTGCATTTGATTCACTTGACTCATACACCCGCTCATCATACCAGGCAGCCATATTATAGAAGGTGGCACAGACCTGCAGGACATCCACATGGGAAAATCCGGTATGCAGTATTGCCTCCCTGAAAATTCGTTTGAGATGTGGAAGACGCCGGGTATATGCCCGGGATACAAATGATGCCCCAGACCCTAAAAGGAGCTCAATAATATTAAGCGGGTATTCATGAAGCCCGTCTGGTGTTGACCGCCCCCGATATCCATACGGAGAGGTAGGAGTATATTGTCCGGTGGTAAGCCCGTACACCCGATTGTTGTGACAAATGACAGTTATATCGATATTTCGCTTGGCGGCATGGATAAGGTGGTCAAGCCCTTCTGCATACAGATCCCCGTCACCGGCAAAGCAGATAACAGAGAGATCAGGGTTTGCCATCTTAATACCGGTAGCAACTGGTATTGTCCGGCCATGCAGCGAGTAAAAACTGTTCAGATTCAGATAATCTGCAATCTTTGCGTGGCATCCTATCCCGGTAACAACAACGATATTCTCCTTGGAATGACCTTCTTTCTCAAGATCTTCTACCACCGATTTTATCGCGTGTAAAATGGCAAAGTTTCCACACCCCGGGCACCAGGTATTTTGCGTCTGGGTCATCAGACCGGTGTCATTGCTCATTTCAGATGCCCCCTGATCTTCTCATATAGTTCTTCAACCGAAAAAGGTCTGCCATCATATCTTAGGATCATAGCATCTGCATGATACCCTTCCCGTGCAATGATCTGACTCAGCTGACCGGTTGTACTATCTTCAACAAGTATCATCTTCAAAACCCCTTTCATCGCAGATTTAAATTCTAAAGCAGGGAAAGGAACCATGACAATCGGAGATATTACACGAAGACCTGCTGATTGGGCAACCTCCAGACAGACCCCCCTAACTGATCCCCAGCAAAGGATTGCCACTGGTGCATCAGAGATTCCTCCGATGCAGACGGCCCCCGGCCTGTCGAGCGCAGATGCCAGATGTAGAGATTTTCTCAGGCGTTTTTCTATCATCTCAACGACCACCTCCGGCTCTTCAGTAGTAATCCCGAAGAGATCATGTGCATAACTATTCACTTTAATGACCTCACCAGGAACAGGGGGTGAGAGTGGGGGTGATATCCCGTCCGGCATGTCCGCATACCGCATATATGGTGATGCATAGTCATCAGGTATTATCGGGGCGGGAATTTCAGGTAGGGATACAGAGGTGAAAATTCCTTCAGAGAGGGTTTTATCTGAGAGAATGAGTGCAGGAATCTGATATTGCCAGGCGATTTGAACCGCTTGTGCTGACCAGAAATATGCCTCGTCCACAGATCCGGGAGCAACCACAAGTCGGGGGAACTCACCCTGACCGGCATGACAGGCAAATAAGAGGTCAGACTGACTGGTGTAGGTAGGAAGACCGGTTGACGGTCCACCTCGCTGAGAGAGAACAATAACTACAGGAAGTTCAGCCATCCCGGAGAGTGATAGCCCTTCAGTCATAAGACAGAACCCTCCTCCTGAAGTCCCAACCGCAACTTTCTTTCCGGCATAGGAATATCCAAGGGCCATGAGAATGACTGCAATCTCACTCTCCGGGTGGATCACATCAATACCTGCTTTCCCGGCAATTGAGGCAAGATAATGAAGAATGCCGGATGAAGGGGTCATAGGATAGGCGATATATGCATCAATACCGCCTGCAAGAAGGCCAATCCCAATCCATTCATTACCTGAGAGAAGAGGCCGGGGCTGCCCTCCAGGACAGGCAGTGACATCTGTGCATTGCTTTACCCGTCCATATGCTTCCCTGGCAATATCGAGATTCTTTTCCGACTCTTTCTGAAGCTTTTTGCCCAATACCACTGAAACCCGGTCCCAGGGAATCCCGATACATCGACAAAACGCACCAATAATTGCGGTATTTCCCATTATCGGAAGTCCCTGATGCAGATTTAAAATATCAGGGATATTAATGCCCTGTCCGGACGCCTTCACCCGTGAACTATCAAAAATGATAGTACCATCTGCATTCAGATCCTGTGCATGCAGATCCGGAGTCTTTTGATCCAGGGCAAGGATAAAATCGATTCCGGACCGATGCGCGCCAACCGGACCTTCTGCTGCACGAATAATACAAAAGTTATGCCCGCCACGGATGAGGGAGGGATAATCAGTATACTGGTACACATGATATCCCAGTTCAGAAAACAGTGATGATATGAGTTGCCCGGCCTGGGCAATGCCATCACCTGCCTTCCCACCAATAAGAACAGAATATTCAATCAGATTCTCCGCCTCCGACAGGAGATATCTCATTCAGATAACTTATACTTGCGGGATAGATTCAAAGGAGCGGATCTCTACGCAAATGTCTTGTCAATCCAGCTGGTTATCTGATCCCTGACCATCCGGAGATGCTTTAGACACTGCAGATCAGTCTCATCGCAGTCACCATGATCGGGAAATGACTGGTGAAAAACAACACCGGCACCAGGAACCATCGGACAGGCACCGGAAGTTCCGTCACAGACCGTAACTGCTATATCAATATCCTGCTCAAAAAAATCCAGCAGGGGTTTTGCTTTCTGTGCCGAGATATCAATGCCAATCTCCTGCATCACCTGTACCGCCCGGTTATCAAGAGTTGTCGGATCTGTCCCGGCACTATATGCCTGATACATATCCCCGTACCTTTCCCGCAGATACCCTTCTGCAATCTGTGAACGAAATGCATTGTGAGAACAGACAAAGAGCACCGATTTTTTCTCTCGTACCATCCTGAGATCTCTTCCTTCATTACTGAAGTCTTTTTCCGGAAGTGAGACATCTGATCAGTCATCATTTATATAATTTCACAGAGGAGTAATGATATGCGAGTATTGGCGATATCAGGCAGTCCACTGAAGAACGGAAACACCAGCAGGCTGATTGGGACAATAATCCGAGAGCTTAAAAAAAGTGGTGTTGCGGACCTGAAGGTGAAAGAACTATCACTTGCAAAAAGCACCCTCCACCCATGCAAGTCATGCAGAAAATGTATGAAGGAGGGCCGCTGTGTTATCAGATCTGATGACTTTTCCACGATAGCAAAGCAGATGATAAAAAGCGATCTGATAATAATCGGAACACCGGTCTATTTCCATGATGTTTCCGGACAGATAAAAAACCTGATTGACCGATCCTATTCACTCTGGCATGAGCGTCAGTTAAAAGGCAGAAAAGTCATTCCTGTTGCAGTATGTGCAGAGAGCGGTGATGATCGGGCACTTGAAACACTGAAGATATGGGCGCAGGCCCATGAAATGAAAATTATCCACCCGGTCAGTGGACATGGATATAAAGCTGGTGATATTCTTCATGATGAAAATGCCATGAACGGGGCATTAGAAGCAGTTCAGAGCATTGCCGGCAACAATACATCTGCATCATAATTTTTTAACACAGGCAGGAAGAGAAGATGAATTATTTTGTGGGGAGATATGAATCAACAACGTTCTTGCAAATGTCTGTTCAAACGACTTTAAATCCCCTAAAATTGCCCATTGCTCAAGTGTGCAATCCGTCCGGCAGTTGATTGAAAGCATGGCATTTCGCTGATCAGAGGAGGAGAGCGAAGCAGACTGCACTCTGCCATCATGGCTTCTATCCAGATTTTCTGCCATTCTCAGCAGCTGCGCAAGTATTTTTACCGTCTGTTTACTCTCATTATCAAGCTGTGCATACCCGGGATCTTTAGAACGTGGCATTTTCTTCCGGTGATACCGGGCAACCAGTGCAATCATCAGGATCTCTTCTTCAACAAACCCAAGAAGCGGCGCATGCATTATCACATAATATGAATGCTGGTGATGACCGGAGAACGAGATGAACTGCCCGGCATCGTGGAGATATGTAGCATACAAAAGAATTTCTCTGGCACTTTCCGGAAGATTATGAAGGTTGGCCGCTTTTGCAGAATCAAAAAGTGACAGGGCAAGACAGGATACATGATCTGCATGGGATTCATCAATGTGACATGATCTTCCAAGCAGCCTGATACTGGAGTCCCTGACCGACATGGGCTGTGCATGGGGAAATCCGGGGATGCGGGAGAGATAATCAACAAGCATTCCGTCACGCAGACTTCGGGAGGATACCTGAATGCTAGTAATCCCGGTCAGTTCAAGGAGTGTTTCAAGAATAAGTCCACCGACAACGATGATGTCTGCCCGGTCAGGATTTATCCCGTTTACGCTGCGGCGATCATGTAATGAGAGACTGCACAGGAGTTGCACAACAGAGCGGAGCTCTTGAATAGTGATAATCCCAGGCTGATGAGGGAGAAGGGGATTTTTTTGAGATGCAACAATCGCTTCAAGAGAACTGATGGTTCCTGAGCTGCCAAAAGCCTGTTGAATCGTAAATTCCTTAATGTTTCGGACAGTGTGTGATGCCCGACCCCTGATATCTTTCCGAATCATCTGGATAACCGGATCAGGAACCGGACCAGTTAGATCAGGAGGAATAAACAGGTTAGTTGTCCTGATTGCACCAAGTTTCAAACTCCTGAGTAAGTGGGCCTTTCTCTGATCACCGACAATAATTTCAGTACTCCCTCCACCGATATCAATAAAAAGACACTTTTCAGAGTCTATGTCAACACCACTGGACACCCCGAGCCATATCAGTCGAGCTTCTTCAGGTCCGGAAATAACCTTTATCTCAACACCGGCTTCTTCCCTCACCCGATGTATGAGGTCATCACGATTCCGGGCATCACGGGTGGCAGAGGTCGCAACCGCAATAATTTCTACTGATGAAAAAGAACGGGCAATTTCTGCCATTCCTGATACAACCGCCACAGTCCGCTCTATTGCCGGTGTTGTTAAAAGATTTTCGGCAAACTCCCCTTCACCCAGACGGACAGCCTCCTTTTGCCGGGTTAACACGGCATATGAATAGTTCGGGTTAAGTTTTACAACCATGAGACGGGCAGAATTTGTCCCAAGATCAATAAAGGCGACAGTTCGGGATTCAGTTAATTCCATGTGATTTCAATATTTCTCCCGGTTATCTCTCTAAGCAATTCAGATTTTTTTCTAAAAACATCTTCAATTGTTCCCCCATATAAACATCCAGGAGCATTGCACCTAATCCGGATTTCGGCAGACAAAATATCTGCATGTATCTCTTGTATGCATGAACTATGCAGGCGGTCAAGGGAATCAGCCACCCGAAGAATCGCAGCGTTCCATCTGACAGTATCCTGCAATGCAGGAGAAAGTGCACTAAAATGGGAGTGCTTACAGGATGGATGAGATTTGCGATGGTACCGGGCGATAAGTGCTACCTGAGATCGTTCACTAGAAGTGAGGGGAATCGTCGTATCAGCAAGAATGAGATTCATCGACCCTTTATGGTGAGGCACTGAGAGAACACTCCATCCGATATCATGCAAAAGTGCTGCAAAAAAGAGCAGACGCCGCTCTGCAGGCCCGAAGTGATGCAACATAGAAAGGTCATCAAATAATCTGACAGACAACGCAGCCACCGTATATGTATGGGGATGATCCGGATCATACTGCTCAATCATGTCCATTACTGGTTTTATCGCCGGGTCATGACCATAATCAGAAATATCCTGGCTGCTTATGTCAATCATGATGAGGTATCCGAATTGTGCACCATCTCAAGAGGCCTTCCTTCTTTGACAACCCGGACAAATGAATCAGGAAGATGACGCTGACGAATTTCATTCACCGTTCGTTCAACATCATACGGGATCCGGATATGAGTCAGAGAGAACGGATCTACAGTAATCAGTGCATAGCAGGCCCTTGGGTCCCCGTCTTCGGATCTGCCCACACTCCCGGGATTTACAAACCACACACCCCCGACTTCACGGGCAGCTGGCCGGTGTGAATGTCCGCTCACCACCACCCGTGCACCAAGACCATCAGCCAGTTCCCGAAGTCGTGATTCAGGGGTGCCATCATCCAGATATTCAGTTATAGAATCAGGGCTTCCATGTGTAACCAGAAGCATCATCCCTCTGACCGAGAGACGAATATCCCTTGGGAGACTCTTCAGCCATGTTCTGCTCTCACGCGAGAGATTATGATATGCCCACCGCATTGCAACCTGTTTCTCTCTAGAACGTGGTCTGCCGGTCTTCCACTTTTTAGACAGAACCGAGAGATCATAATTTCCAATGACACTCAGGATGTGCCTGCTGCGTATTGTTGATACAACTTCTTCAGGAAACGGGCCATACCCGGTCAGATCCCCGGCATTAAGCACAACAGCCGCTCCCCGAATCGTCGCATCTTCAAGTACTGCTTCAAGGGCAGGCAGATTCGCATGAACGTCACTAATGAGGGCAATCGTCACCGGACCACTGGTTGATCCCCCGACATCGCCAGTAAAAGAGCTCTGCACCGGCACTGATATCTTTTCAGAAAGACAATCCCAAAACTCTTCGCCCTTAAGACGTTCCCAGTATCTGCAAAGGGAGTCAAATAAAATTTCCCGGTTTTCCCTCCTGTCATTCATCAGATCAGTAATGCCAGGCCGTATCAGGTCAAAAAATCGCAGGTTGCCAAAGTACGCAGATGAACGCTCTTCTTCTTCCGTTAAAAAACACGGGAGAAATTCAGCCCAGACATCGCAGTCATGAATATCTCCGAGAAGTTCCTGAATCTTTTTTATGACTTTAATCTCACCTTTCAAATGATCATCAAAGAGGTTTGCATATGCTTCAAGGGTGTATCGAAGTCTTTTTGCGGCGATGCGCATGGCATGATGCTGATGAAGAAGGGAGGGATCACCAAGATATGGCTCGTACCAGAACAGATCTGCAATCCTCATCATTATGTGCAAAAAGGCCTGCTCATATGAATACACCGAATGGGTGCCAAGCCCCTCAAGCATGGATCGTACCTTGAGATCATGGAAGAAACGTGCCATCTCTTCGATGATTTCACTTTCACCAATCAACGTTGCTACCGCTGCAACATCAGGCTGCATTACCCGTCTCTTCTGAACCAGCCGAAGTAACAGACACTC
>Ga0351897_1051_pt1 | contig 28888 bp, 24 predicted proteins | sample BONcelHT113001C4_FD_206876 | JGI IMG/M metagenome (GOLD analysis project Ga0351897, IMG submission 206876) | Enriched cells from coal bed in the Powder River Basin, Montana, United States - BONCAT cells T11 rep1 HSBNCT.T11.300.1.C4 ... | reverse complement strand
AGCAGATTAATAATCATGATCATGAGGCAAAATATGGACCGGTGGGAGGTGGCATGACAAATGGTCCGGATTATTACGTAAAAACGTTATGAAAGAAAGGAGACGAAAGATGAATAAGCTGATTACGGTAGTTGCATTATTGGTGCTCTCTGCATTGGTGGTTTCGCCAATGGTCGTTAATGCCGCGGAGAATGTCAAAAGCAAAGTGGTCATGAAAGAAGGCAACAAGGTTCATCTCTTCCATAGCGGGACCGAGCTTGTAAAAAAAGAGATCTGCCTGAACGATGTGATTCCTGTTTACCGGGACGTGCCAGTAGGATACAGAGCGCTCAAGGGTGCAGACCAAGTGAAAAACCTCAAGGAAGTTGGAAAAGTGAAGGTCCTTTCTTACGTCGGAGATCACTATTTCGAAGCTGAAATAGTCGAGGGTGAAGTAATGTCGGGCGATGTGGCAAAAAAGGCAACCGCCTATTGCTTGGTGCAGCCAGCAGAATAACTCTTCAGCCATGAACTGAAAAACCTTCCAGCATGGATGAGCAGGTTCGGGCCAACGGCGTCCCGGCCTTCTCACCCCCTAGGTACCACCCGCGAATCAACTAGTTAAAAATCATCAGCCAGTCGCCGAAACATCTTTTCAAACCTCACCCTTCTTATCTCATTCCTCATTTCTTAAATAGTTTCCATCCGGAAACGGTCCGTTTTCGCCCTGACAGCGTCAATCAGCGGTCTTGTTTGTGCGACGTACAGTAGTACGTCTCCGCACAATCCCTTGATTTCCTTGTCAGGACAAAAAAATCCTCGTTTCCGAATTGGAAACCACCAGTTTCACATCCGGAGTTTCCGGATGGAATCTAAATAACTTTCCCTGACGGGACAATCTCCTATTTCTTGTTACGTTCCGAACAACGGGGTCCGACGGAGCAGCAGTTTAAAAACGTTCATCAGTTTCAATCTCTGGCCGATCACCGGCCACTCCATCTCATGTCGGTCGCACAAGGATTCGATGGGGTTCATTCTGAATATTTCTTCCCTGAGGGCGTCGTCCATTACCGTTGATTCTTCCATCCGTCTGATGAGATCCTTGGCCCTTCGGATATGGCGGATAATCTCATCTGCCTTCCCGCGATCCGTCAAGCCGTATGCGGCTTTCAGCTCAACAAGTTTCAGCGCGCCGTCATAGGTCGCATTGACGATGTCGTCCCGAGTCATCCACTCTGTTTCATAATTCAGCCGCTGCTTCCAGTTTGATGTCAGCAGCGCCTCTCGGTGTTCCTTCAAGGTCTTGTAGAAAAGCCGATACCCGTAGCGTTCCGGTTCTTCGAAAAACCGGCTGCTCGGATCGACAAAGGGTGCCAACGGGGCGATGAAGGGCAGGATTTTCCCGGAACCGCCGTATTTGCTCATCAGTTCGCCGCAATACTCCACGGTATCCATGACCGACTGATAGGTCTGAAATGGCAGGCCGACCATGAAAAACAGGTCGATTCTTTTGCAATTGCTGCGCACAAACGCTTCGATCGACTCTTCCAGCCTTGCATTGTCGTAGGTTTTACCGAAAGCCTTTCGAACCAGCACGTCATGGGACTCGGGCGAAATCTCGACATTGAAATTGGCCAGCGAATCAGAAACTTTTTCCACAAAGTCACCAGAGGGCGGGTTGAAAAATTCAATGGCAATTTCATTCCGTATCCGTTGTTTTTTCATGGCAAGCAGAAAGCTCTCGGCATACTTCCTGCCGGCCTGAAGAAGATCGCCGATGACCATGACCGGTGCCCCGGTATAGCGGGAGATATTCTTGATGTCTTTTGCCAGCAGTTCCGGGGCACGAAATGCCGGCTGCTCCCGAACGCACATCTTTTCCAAAGCGGATGAAGAACCTCCACACGAGGCGCAGTCATGATGGCATCCCCGGCTGGAAAAAACCCCCATGACCGGATTCTTCAATCAGTCACGAAATGGCAAATATCCCGACAGATCACGGTATTTTATCGCCATTTTAAAGAGATGGGCATAGTCGAAATTGACGTAATCGAGGTTTTTCGGCTGGAAGGTAAGTCCGTTCACTACCGTCTCACCGGCGCTGTTTCGCCATACCAGGTTCGGAATGGCGCCGAAATCTCCGCCGGTCTTGATGGTTTCCAGGAGCTTCCGCATGGGCTCCTCCGTCGAGTCGCCGCACATGACGAAATCCACGAAAGGATAGTCCCGCATTATTTCCAGGTGGTAATGGGTTGATGAAAGCCCGCCGAAAATTACCGGCGTGTCAGGATGGTGTTTTTTCAATACTTCGGCAAGACTCAAACTGCCGTCGGCATGGGGCAGCCAGTGCAGGTCGATACCAAAGGCCGCTGGTTTGAGCCGGGAGACAAAAACCTCAGGGTCAAACTTGGTATTCTTGAGCATTTTATTGGCCAGATTTACGATTCTGACCGAAATACCATGTCTGGTGAGGTATTCCGAAAGGGTCAGAAAACCGATTGGATAATTTTCAAATATGGACGTGGAGGGAATAACTTCGCTGACCGGGCCATAAAAAATCGGAAGCTCACGGAACTTATAGACACTCGGAGGATGGATAAGAACGAGATCGACTTGCTTCATGCTGACGAAAGCTCCTTTTTCAGGAAATATGCTTGAATTTCTGAAGAGAATCCCCTGATCCTTTTCTCTCAAAAGCTTCAGAACGAAGGTCACGGGTATCCGGCACAGCCAGTGAAGCTCGCAAGCTCTCCTTGCTTGTGCCAACTGAAAAAGGTGAGCAGCAATTTATAACCTGAATTTAAATGGGTACTACTCTATATTTTCCAATCTGAATATTCAAGAATAATAGAAAAGCTGCCTGAAAATAGGCAGCTTTTCTATTGAGCTTTCATCCGGAAAGTCTTGGCATGGGCTGGGCTGGAACTTCCCCGAAGCCTCTCGCAATCGGTCACCACCCTTCACACGGATCAGGCAGTCTGCTGGATTCAGGCAAATTTCTTTCTGTCGCCATCTTGCATGGAAGCCGTACGAGAGACTCCGTGAAAGTCCCAAACCTGCCGAAACGGCACTATTTCTGACTTTCCGAATGGAAACTAGCTAAGAAAACAGGCTTGAAGGGTAATTGCTTCCCGGAGCGTGCGCTAGCGGTAACCGGCACAACAAAAAAGGGTTAGCAAAAAATGCTAACCCTTACTGTTGTTGGTGGTGCCGGAGGTCGGAATCGAACCGACACGGAGTTGCCCCCGCGGGATTTTGAGTCCCGTGCGTCTACCAATTTCACCACTCCGGCAAATGTGTTCGGGATTATAGCGAAAGCCTCTATCCCCGTCAAGGAAGAAAACCAAGAAATAATTTCTCCGAAAAGGCCAATGTAACCGGAGAGAAAATATATTGACACGCGATTTCGTATTTGCTATAAAAGGTCTCCTTGAATGGGGCTGTAGCTCAATTGGGAGAGCGCTTGACTGGCAGTCAAGAGGTAGTCGGTTCGATCCCGTCCAGCTCCACCAAATTTCACAAAAAGGGTCCGGCGTTTTCGCCGGACCCTTTTTCGTTTTCTGCACGTCAGCTGACATCCTCGAAAAAACCGCGTTACCTTTTGACGTTGATTTACGCGACAACCAATCTCTCAGAGCACGTACAAACCTGTTATTTTCTTTCGGAAATTTCTGGCAGGATGACGTTTATTTATGCTATAAGAAGTGCGTAAAGATGAGGAGCGTCTTTCCGTTCTTTATTCTTCACTCACTACCCCTGATCAGCACCTAATCCACGGAGGTTCCGACTTCCGTTTTTTCTTGAGGTTTCTGCCATATGAAGATTTGTGTAATCGGTACCGGCTATGTCGGTCTGGTTGTTGGAACGTGCTTTGCCGAGAGCGGCAACACGGTTACTTGCGTTGATATCGATGAAGCAAAGATTGAGGGTTTGAAAAACGGAATTATCCCCATCTACGAACCAGGCCTCAAGGAACTGATTCTCAGAAACACCGAAGAAGGCCGCCTGAGTTTCACTACCGACCTTGCCAGCGCAGTGAAGAGTTCCCTCCTCCAATTTATCGCCGTTGGCACCCCGCCTGGAGAGGACGGCTCCGCCGACCTCATGCATGTCACCACCGTGGCCAGGGAAATCGGCCGCGCCATGGAAAATTTCAAGATCGTCATTAACAAATCCACGGTTCCGGTCGGCACGGCTGACATGGTGCGCGCTGCAATCCGGGAAGAGTTGGAAGCACGGAACGTGAATATCGAATTTGACGTGGTCTCCAATCCCGAGTTTCTCAAAGAGGGAGCAGCTATAGATGACTTCATGAAACCGGACCGGGTCGTGATTGGTGTCGACGATGTGCGCACGGCCGAGATCATGAAGGAACTGTACGCCCCTTTCATGCGCAGGACCAACCGAATCATCGTGATGGATGTTCGCAGCGCGGAGATGACCAAGTACGCCGCCAATGCCATGCTCGCCACCAAGATCTCCTTCATGAACCAGGTGGCCAACCTCTGCGAGGCCCTTGGCGCTGATGTGACTGCGGTCCGCGAAGGCATCGGTTCGGATTCCCGCATCGGCTACGATTTTCTCTTTCCCGGAGTCGGCTATGGCGGTTCCTGTTTTCCCAAGGATGTGAAAGCTTTGGTGATGACTGCCGAAGAAAACCACTATGACTTCCTGCTGCTAAAGGCGGTGGAAGAGGTCAATGAACGGCAGAAACAGGTCCTGCCCCGCAAGCTGATCGCCTATTTCGGCGACCCTGCCGCGGCAAAGCCCCTGGACGGAAAGACCATTGCCATCTGGGGTCTGTCTTTCAAGCCACGCACCGATGACATGCGCGAAGCACCGTCCATTGTCATTATCAGCAATCTTCTGGAAGCGGGCGCGAAGATACGGGTTCACGACCCGGTGGCGATGAAGGAAGCGGAAAAGGTTTTTGGCGACCGTATTTCCTATAATACCAATGAATACGAGATCCTCACGGGTGCCGATGCCCTGATGATCGTTACGGAATGGAACGAGTACCGCAACCCGGATTTCGAGCGGATTGCCGAACTCCTGATCAGGCCCGTTATTTTTGATGGCCGGAATCTCTATGAACCGCGCAGAATGAAGCATATTGGTTTCGAGTATTATGCCATCGGCCGTAACGGCAGGCAGTTCAGCTCGGAAAGGGGCTAGGAAATGAGGATACTGGTTACGGGCGGCGCCGGATTTATCGGCTCACATCTCTGCGAAAGACTCGTAAGGGAAGGTAATGACGTCCTCTGTCTCGACAACTTTTATACCGGCCGGAAGGAAAATATCGACCACCTTCTCGACAGCCACCGCTTTGAACTGATTCGTCATGATGTGATTGAGCCGGTACTTCTGGAAGTGGACCGGATTTTTAATCTGGCCTGCCCCGCTTCACCGGTTCATTATCAGTACAATCCGGTCAAGACCATTAAAACCAGCGTAATGGGCATGATCAATATGCTGGGACTGGCCAAGCGCGTTAAGGCGCGCATTCTTCAAGCTTCCACTTCCGAAGTGTACGGCGACCCGCTGGTTCATCCCCAGTCCGAGGAGTACTGGGGCAATGTGAACCCGATCGGCTTGAGAAGCTGCTACGATGAAGGCAAAAGAGTTGCCGAAACCTTGATGATGGATTACCATCGTCAAAATTCGGTGGACATCCGGATTATCCGTATTTTCAACACCTATGGTCCTCGCATGGCCCTCAATGACGGGCGCGTTGTTTCAAATTTCATTGTCCAGGCCCTGCGTAATGAAGATATCACCGTGTACGGAGATGGCAGCCAGACCCGCTCCTTCTGTTTTGTTGATGACCTGGTGGAGGGAATGCTGCGACTGATGAAGTGCGACGGCATTACGGGTCCCATGAATGTTGGCAACCCTACCGAAACAACGATTCTCGAATTCGCGACACGCATTATTGCGCTGACCGGTTCTTCATCCAGGATTGTATTTAAGCCGCTGCCTTCTGACGATCCCAAACAACGGCAGCCGGATATCTCCCTTGCCAGAAAAACCCTGGACTGGGAGCCGACAACTGATATTGATACCGGCTTGAAAAAGACAATCGAATATTTTACACGTATACTATCAGGTAAAGCATAAGAGCGGAGCCTATGAAAAAGCGGATGTATCTTATCCCTGCCGGGTTTATCCTCATTTTTCTCTCTTTCACCGTATTTGGCGAACGGGGTCTTCTGCGCATTCATCACCTGAACCGTGAAAAAGAGGACTTTCAGGAACGAACGACCCTTGTGAAGCTTGAAAATGATCAGCTCAGGAGGGAAATTGAGGCCTTGAAGACTGATCGTCGCTACCTCGAGAGCCTTGCCAGAAAAGATTTCGGCTTTGTTCGCAAGAATGAGATCATCTATCAGTTTCCCGCAAAAAAATAGCCTACGCTGCAGAAAATTTTTACCAAAGCAGGAGTAGCGAGGTGTCAGCTACACAGAGCGATTCACCTTCTCCCGCATTCGGCGTACTCCGGAGAATACCGCAATGGCGGAAAAACGGCAGATCCAATGCTGCGTTATCTGTGCTTGGCGCGGAGAGTGTCAAAAAAAATTCTGCATCCCCGATGGGGGCCGTCGCTGCCCGGACTTTACCCGGGACGTAACCATCAAGGCACCGGAAGACGATCAATCTGAGAAGAAAAAGGAAACGTAGCACACTTGGAGGAAAGATGAAGAAAGCTTTACTCGGGCACGTCAGACAGTGTCTCGAAACCTGTTATACGGACGGAACCCTCTCCTCCGGCATAGTACCGGAGATTGTTATAGAAGTCCCTACCCACGCTGAGCATGGAGACTTTGCAACCAATGTCGCCATGCAACTGGCAAAACCTGAAAAAAAGGCACCCCGACAGATCGCCGAAATCCTCGTCAATATCCTGAAAAACAACAGCGAACTCTTTGAAAAGGTCGAAATTGCCGGTCCCGGTTTTATCAATTTTTTCATCAATAAAAGTCTTTGGCGTGATTCTCTCAAATCCATTGTTTTAGCAGGCGACGACTACGGTAAGGGAACGGCGGGCAAAGGTAAAAAAGTGCAGGTAGAGTTCGTCAGCGCCAACCCCACCGGACCACTCCACATCGGCCATGGTCGTGGCGCTGCTACGGGTGATGCCGTTGCCTCGATTCTCACTGCGGCCGGTTTCGAAGTTGAGCGAGAATATTATATCAATGATGCCGGTAACCAGATGGACACTCTTGGCAAGTCCGTTTACCTCCGCTACTGCGAACTGCTTGGCAAACCTGCTGAGTTCCCTGAAAAATGTTATCAGGGCGACTATATCAAGGATATTGCGCGTGACCTGATTACAAAATTCGGCTCTCGTTATCTCGATACACCCGAGGACGAATCGATTCCCGTTTTTTCCAGACTTGGTGGAGACATCATCCTGCAAGGGATCAAGCAGGATCTGGAAGATTTCGGCGTCGTTCATAACACCTGGTTCTCGGAACAGACCCTTTTCGACTCCGGAAAAGTTGACGAAGCTATCTCGCAGATGCAGCAGAATGGCTTTATCTATGAAAATGAAGGAGCCCTCTGGTTCCGTACCACCGATTTCGGCGACGACAAGGATCGCGTGGTAGTTCGCAGCAACGGTGTGACCACCTACTTTGCTTCGGACATCGCGTATCATAAAGAAAAGTACCAGCGCGGTTTCGATTGGGTTATTGATGTCTGGGGAGCAGATCATCACGGATACGTCCCCCGCCTGAAGGGGATCGTCCAGGGACTTGGCCGTGACGCCGATGATCTGAAAATAATTCTGGTTCAACTCGTGTCCCTGATGAGGGACGGCGTTCCCGTAGCCATGTCCACCCGCAGCGGGGAATTTGTTACTCTCAAGGAAGTTGTGGACGAGGTCGGCCGCGATGCTGCCCGATACTTTTTCCTGATGCGGCGTTCTGACAGTCAGCTGGATTTCGACCTGGAACTGGCAAAGCGCCAGAGCACCGAAAACCCGGTGTATTATGTCCAGTATGCCCATGCCCGTATTTGCAGTATCTTTGAGACAGCCACCGAAAGGAGCATCACACCGGAGGATTTCTCAAAGATTCCCTTGGGCAAACTTGATGCTCCGGAAGAAATGGCTCTGATCAAGTTCCTGGGGCAATTTCCCGAGGTGGTGGAAGGTAGTGCCCTGAATTTCGAACCACACCGGATTACCTACTACCTCCAGGAGCTGGCGGGACTCTTCCATAGCTTTTATAACAAACACCGGGTAATCGGCGAGGACCCGGAATTATCCGCGGCACGTCTCCTGCTCCTCAAATGTACCGCACAGACTCTGAAAAACGGCCTTCTTCTGCTTGGGGTATCGGCTCCCGAAAGGATGTAAAGGAAGGACGCGGAAACCATGGCTCTCGATTACAATCAAAAAAAACAGGTCAGCAGGAATCGACCGCGCAAGCGGCCCGTCAAATTCTTTCTGTTCCTGATCCTGGGCAGCTGTATTGCCATCTACGGCCTCGGCATTGCAACCGGCTGGCTTTTTTTACGATACATTCCACAGAAGAGCTCGACGTCGTTGGCAAGCTCGGACAAAACAGAAGGGGCAAAAACCTCCCCTACTCCGCCGGCCGCGCCAAAAGGTGACACAGCAGCACATACGAAAGAAACTGACCTGACTTTCTACTATACCTTGCCAAAGGGAGACAAAGGGGTCATTGGGAGCGGGATAAACAGACTGTCCCCACAGATGGCAGTCAAAAGTCCAAATCAGGTCGCTGCTCCGGCGCAAAGAGTAAAAACATTGCACCAGCAGACTGAGATTGCTGATAAAAAACAAACCGCCGCACCTGCCGAACAGAGCAAAAATGATGTAACGACTACTGAACCGGAGCACCGGGTGCCAGCGAAACAGCAAGCCGGCATAGAAACCTACACCATACAGGTTGCCGCCTATCATGAGAAGTCCGAGGCGCAGGTATTGAAGGCACAACTCGAGAAGATCGGCATTTCAGCCCGTATTGAGGAATACGTCGTAGCAGGCAAAGGAAGCTGGTATCGAGTTCGAGCCGGCAGTAAACTGGACAAATACACGGCAAGCAAAATGGCAGCGAAGATTGGTCACAAAGCCATTCTCATTCCGGAATAACCGGAAAACTGCTCTCAATGTGATTTTGTCAAAATAAAATGTTGACAGTCTTCAAAGTGCTATGTTATAAAGTTTGAGTTACGCACATGACGACGCGGGGTGGAGCAGTCTGGTAGCTCGTCGGGCTCATAACCCGAAGGTCGAAGGTTCAAATCCTTCCCCCGCAACCAAACAAATACAAGGGATCAGCTAAACCGCTGATCCCTTTTTTGTGTGCGCCCGACAGGCTTGCCCCCCTTTTTGGTTGACCAGCTTTGCAAAGCCCGTGACACATGGTAGTATACAGATGTTTCACGAAAGCCTCCTGTCAACGTTGGTAGTATGCATACCAGGGATAGCCTGCAATGAAAATAGTGCTCGTATTTCCCCCTTTTTTCCTGCCATCTCTCTACAACCTCCCGCCGCTGGGACTGCTCTCGCTTGCGACCGTTCTCCGTGAAGCGGGTCACGAGGTTGCCGTTATTGATTTGGTCCTGGCAATTCGCAGAAAACTCCTCCCCCTGGGAAACACCATCTATCGGGATGCAACGGAAATGATCCTCCGGGAAGACCCTGATCTGGTGGGCTTTTCCGTGCAGTGCACCACCTTTCCTGCTGTTGTCCGAATTACGGAACTCCTGAAAAAAAAGAAACCTGACCTGCGAATTGTGCTGGGGGGCCATGATGTCTCGTTTGCCGATCAAAGGACACTCGACAGGTTTCCCTGGATCGACGCCGTAATTCGTGGTGAGGGAGAGATCACCTTCCGGGAGCTGGCTGCGGCATATGCCAAAGAAAGAGATGCAAGCGGTATAGCTGGCGTCAGCTGGCGAAACGGCAACACGGTTGTTCGCAACGAGGACCGTGACCTTATCGCACTGCTTGATGACCTGCCGATTCCCGATTACTCATTCGTTCCCACCCTCGAAACGTATCGTGCTGCCTGCGACATTCCGCGAAGCATTGCCATCCTGGAAGTGGGCAGGGGCTGTCCGCACCAGTGCGTCTATTGTTCGGAATCGATCATGTGGCATCGCCGCACCCGCACCTTCTCCGTATCCCGCATCATTGGAGAAATGCATCAGTTGCGGGACAGTTTCGGCGCGGAATGTTTTCTGCTGGCCTATGACCAGTTTACGGCTAATCGACGATTCGTGGAAGACTTCTGCACCAGCGCGCTGGCTGAAGGTCTGAACAACACACCGTGGTACTGCATTTCACGCCTTGATTCCATGGACCCTCCCCTGCTCCGCCTGATGCGCGAGGCAGGATGTGAATCGATGTGCTACGGAATCGACTCAGGTTCAAAACGAACCCTCGCCTTTATCCGTAAACAGATAGATGAAACCATCCTCTTTCAACGGGTCCGGGAAACCACTGACGAAGGCATGGTACCGACACTGAGTTTTATTATCGGTTTCCCCGAAGAGCAGCGGGAGGACATCGACAAAACGCTCTCCCTTGCATTAAAAACAGGCATCCAGGGAAACAGCAATCCGCTCCTTCAGTTACCGACCGTTCTGGCCGGAACCGAACTGCACCGTCGCTTTGGAGACCGTCTGGTGCGGGAAGCGGACACCTACTTTTCCCTTGGGCTCGAGTTTGACAACGGTCATCGGTTCGAGGAAGATTCCCTGCTCATTGAATCGGAACCTCTGCTTTTCAGCAGCTTTTACAACCTCCCCTGCCCCGGTATGTCCCTGGCGGAGTTGAACGGCATTGCCACCTTCTTTCCGCTTATCGTGAATCTCTACCCGAAATCCTTTCTTCTGCTGTCCCTGGCAGTGGCTGAATCACCGAGCAGGTTGTTTATACGATTTCTTGCAGATGTGCAATCGGCAGAGGGAAGTGCGTCGTCACATCTCACCCCGGCAGAGTGCCGTAACTACCTCCCGATGTTTATTGAAAAATCCCTCCGTGAGGCCAGGATTTCAACCTGGGAACACATCATCGACATTATCCAGTACGAAAATATGTTTCTGGATGTGGGGGAACCGTCACTCGGCAAAAAAACGGCCACCGCCGACCTTTGCTGTCTGGACGAACATCTTCCCTTACGGGAGGAATCCACCGTGGTGTGCAATTTCAACTGGAACATCGCCGACATCGTCTGTGACCTGAAGAATGGGGTCTACCGGGATCACTACGAAAAGGAAGCGTCTGTAATCGTAGCCCTACGGACAGAAGCTGGTATCGAACTCTCGGAAATCAATGATTTTGGTCGCGATTTACTGCAACTGAGCAACGGTTCGACACCTTTGGAGGAGATTGCTGGAATTCTTTACGAACGGTACGGGGAAGGAATGGATACAACGGTTTTTATGGCCGAATGCCGCACAGCTCTTGCCCAACTGGTTGAAATGGGCACAATTGTGCCATCTGCTGAGCTTCAGGATCAACAATGATTGATCATCTGCCACACGCAGAAAAAAATCTGTGGTACCAGCTTGCGAATCCTGCAGAGTACGGTTTACTTATAGTCTAATTTTAAAGGAGTTGATATACTCAAAACCAGTACCGAAAGGAGGTGATATCATGTTGAAGACTAGAAAAGTGGAAAGCAAGGCAGCATTCAGCGCAGGTTGCCACGGCCCTTCGTGCCACGCACCGACCTGTCATGCGCCAACCTGCCATGCACCTTCCTGTCACGCACCGGCATGTCATGCGCCTGCATAACTGCCTCAGGAAATGTATCGGCGGATTACCACAATTGGATAATCCGCCTTTTTTTCGTCCTTCAGGAGCCCTTTTCCAGAGCAAAACGTCACGCTGATTGTCTCGGACAGCTCACCTGATCACCAGATTCTTCAATCTATACAGGTATAACCCGAGTTCGACGGACCGGCATCAGTGGCATGAGAGGCTGTGGCAAACATCAGCACAAGTGCCCATAAGACCAAAAAAATTGACAACATGACATTTCCTGAAAAAAAACTTTGACGCACTGTTACTCTCCTGTTCAGAGCCTTTGCGGCTGCTGGGTATATACTGTTAGTTCTTCTTTTCTTTAAGAAATACGACAAAAGCCCCGCTTCCACCCATAGTCCTTGGGGCCGGAGCAAATTCGGCGACCTGACTTTTCCCTGCTTCCCGGAGCCATGATGCAACCGCCCCCTGGAGAACCGGTTCCGCAGGAGAGTTATTTCCTTTGCCAGTAATGACAAGAACAGCTTTCTGACCACGATTATATGCGCCGGTTATAAACCGACTCAGACTGGTTAGCGCCTCATCACGCGTAAGGCCATGCAGGTCCAACTCCAGATCCAAACGGATCGAACCGCTCTTCAATTGACGCATGCGGTTGGTTGCAACCGGTTTCAGTGGCTCCACATCGGGAAACTCATCACGGAAGGTTACATCCATCCCTGCGAGGGACGAAAGAAAGAGCTGACGTTCATCATCCCGGGGGGCAACGGTTGAATCTTTCCTTTTTGAGGAATCCCCTTTTGGGGGGAAAGAATCATGCAGCCGCGCCACTCCCTCTACATAGCGCAAAAAGAGGTCGCTGTCATCACTTTCTTCCACCGGCTTGGGCGGTGCTGCACCTTTAATGACGTCTTGAGTCGGAGGGCTGTCCGCTTTCACGGCTAAATTCTTCAGGCCCTTGAAGGGAGAACTACTGAACTCCTTCTGTTTTTCTTCCTTTTTCCCGCGTTTTTTCATAACTTCTGTTCATTACTCCTTCTCGGCAATCGAGATTTCAATTCTATGAAACATATCACGGTCAATCACACGACCTGACGTGTCGGTCCGAACGAATTCTCCTCGAGTTACTGCGCTCAGGGTTTCGGACACCACGCCTCTCTGCTGTATAAAGCTTGCAACGACTACGGTGCGTTGTGCCGGGACCTCCCAGGGTGTCTGCTGCCTGACAGAAGAATCTGTACCAGCTTCTGAAAGCCCGTACAGCGACTCGACAGTAACATTCACACCCTTGACATCTCTTAGCAGATCGGCAAACTTCAGCAGCAGCGTGTGCCCCCTGCGGGAAAGTTCCATCCTGTTTCCGTCAAAGAGGGCGTTGTCCTGGATTGCGATCGTAACCGTTCCCCGTAACTCGGAAATCCGTATCCGGCCTTCAGCGATCTCATCTTTCATTCTTTCAAGAAAACTCTCATAGATTCTACTGACGTTGCGTACCCTGTCATTACTGGTCCGCAGGAGTTTTGCCAGTTCTTCACGTAAACGACACTGCTCCTTCTCCAGTTCCATAACAAACTGATACGGAGACTGATCAGCGGATGAAACCGATTGTTCCAGTCGTTTTTTCGCTGCATCAAGTTCCTCCATCTGCAGCCTGAGTCCGGAAATGTCGGCCCGTAATTCCTCATTTTCCCGAACGAGATCGGTATTTCTTCTCTGCATTTCGGCAAGGTCTTTGGAAAGGCCGCTAACCGCTTCAGCCTTTTTTTCGTAGGTACCCTGTCCCGCACAGCCGATTATCCCGAAAAGGTGAAGAAAGAAAAAGAAAACAACAACTCGTTTTACCATAGACAACTTTCCTTTACCGCACATTGTTCATGCATTGCACCTGTTCTCATGGCAGAAAGACAAAAGGAACCAGTACTGCGGCCAGGACCAGGAGAGATGGTAGCCAAAGAAGTCGGTAGACCTTGGTGATATCGGCATTGAAATACTCCCGTGTCAGGACCAGGCAGAGATGAAGAGGGGAAAGCATAACCCCGGCAAAGCCGCTGCCGAAAGCCAGCGCAAGGAGGCCGGGGAACATTGCGCCGTCTCCCATAAGCGGCAGCAAAAGGGGAAAAGTGATGCCGACATAGGCAATAGTCATTCCAGTCATAAAACCGGTCAGAAACGGCAGAACAGCAACAATTAAAAAAAGCGGCAGACCACTCGCGGCAAAAAAGGCTGATATCCCGGGGAGTGATCCGCTAATTCTCAAGGTTTCCTGGAAAACCAGAATTCCCGCCACCATGAGCAGCATGCGTATCGACACGCTCTCACGGAGAGTGGTCCAGACACGGCCTGGAGAATATCGGTGCAGCAGTAAAAGGGCCAGAATTACACCACCAATGGCCTGAACCGGACCCACCCCCAGCACGACCACCAGAATCATGATCAGAAGGATTGGGGAAAAGGCCACGAAAAAAGTCGCAACAGAATGCGCTTTTCCTGAAAGAGGCTGATTGTTTGCGCTTTCTGCTTTGCCAACTCCGGCAAAGCACAGGAGGAAACCCCACAAAACAACGGAAAGAGCAAACGGTGCATTGAGTAGTGCCATCTTACGGCAGGATATCTGCGCAATTCCCGCAGCAAGAATTATTCCCGGATACAGGGGAGAGACATACTCCCAGATGTGGCGAAACCAGTAATTGATGAAAGCCTTACGCTCCGGACTCACCTCTAGGGAAGCAGAAGCTTCGTTAACCATAGGCGCGGAAAAAACAGCTCCACCCGGTGAAGGAAGGAGCCCGATCACCGCCGGCATTGTCGCCATCACAAGACGGTAATCTGGCAGGAATCGAAAAAGGCTGAACACCATCTTTTTCAAGGTCTCCGTCTTACGCAGGATGTTTTCCAGGATCATGGTCAGGACAATGGTACCGGTCATCTCCAGAGAAACGGGCGCCAGGAAGGCAGTTTTTATCCCCGAAAGAAAATCCAGCGGATGTGTCCGATAAAGAAAAGCCAGACATAGTGAACCCACCAGCATTACCGTTCCCAGGAAAACCTTTCTGCGCAGCAAAAGGACAAGAATCACTAAAACGGTCAGGATTTTCAGTACATCGGGCATATTTTCACCATGAATCGCGTATTTTAACAATGCGCATCGGCAAAGTCAACGAGCTACTTAGTTTTCATCCGGAAACGGTTCTTTTGATTCGGCCTCTGGCCTCACCCTTCGGGCAGCCTTCGCTGTCCAATCCCTTTGGGATTGTCCGCCCTGTCCGTGTCAATCCGCGGGCTTGCTTGTGCGGCGTACCTGTGTACGCCTCCGCGCAATCGCTTGATTTCCTTACCAGGACAAAAAATCCCTCGTTTCCGAATTGAAAACCAATAGTTTCACATCCGGAGATTCCGGATGGAAACTACGTACCGGGAAGGTACGAATAATTTCCCATAACTACCGAAAAATACGCCAATCAGGATCGGACACTGGCAGTACTCAACTGCAACCTGATGATATTAATAAATTATTAACTCAAGTTGCGGGAGGTTTTGCCGATCTTTTAATTAACTGGCTACATCCTTCCGGCTCAAAACCCGAATTGGAAACCGCTAGTTTTTCCATCCGGAGTTTCCGGATTGACACTAGCTGCTTTGAATTATTGATGCGTTCGCAAATTCTTTGAGCTGTCATCTCAACCGACAGGGAGAGATCTTGCAACCAGTTGTAAAAGCAAGATTCCTCCCTCTGGTCGGAATGATAAAATGTAGCGTATTCACACTTTTTGCGAGTGTATCAATTATTAGCTGTCTAAGTATTGATGGTCTCGCAAAAAGATCAAAAATACGGACTCACGTCATTCCCGTGAAAACGGGAATCCAGGAATTTCAACAACTTTTATAACCCTGGATACCCGTTTTGCTCCTTCGCTAGGGCTACTGCGCACAAGCCGCGTGTATGACGAGTTTTTGCGAGAGTATCAAGCATTTTACATCGAAAGGGAATACACATGGATGCAATGGAAAAAAATATTCGACAGTATCTGACCTTCAGACTCGCTCAGGAAACTTTTGCGGTCGATGTGGCTAAAGTAAGGGAAATTCTGGATTTCGTGGCTATTACGAAAGTACCGCAGACCCCTGATTACATGTGCGGGGTTATCAACTTGCGCGGCAGCGTTGTCCCGGTCGTAGATATGAAATTGAAATTCGGCATGGAGGCGACAAAAAAAACCGTTACTACCTGTATCATCGTGCTGGAGGTTGTTATTGAAAATGAAACAACTATTGTTGGTGCACTCGCTGATTCAGTCCAGGAAGTTGTCGAACTCGACTCTTCCCAGATAGAGCCCCCTCCGCGCATTGGAATGAAGTTGAGCATCGACTTCATACAAGGAATGGGAAAACTGAATGATGAATTCGTCATACTACTCGACACCGACAGAATCTTTTCCTTTGACGAAGGTGGCGTGCTTGCAGAAATGACCGATTCGAACGCAGCCTGACAGCTGAAAGAAGCTGATGCACTGTTTTTTAAGCGTTTCAAAATATTGTTAGGGTGAATTTCACCCAAGAGAGGACGAACATGAGTGGAATGGAACTATTCAAAGAAATGAGTCTCAAGTCCAAGATTTACAGCGCATTTGCAGTGGCAGCCTGCGTCGTCGGACTGATCGGCGGTTACGGAATCATGCAGCTGAAAAAAAATGATGCTTCCCAGGCAACGTCACAAGCGATTGCGGCACTTCCGGTCGCGGCGCTAGGGAACATGACGAGGGCCGTAGAGCAGGAACGAACAGCATTGCAGACGTTACTTACAACGAAAGAAACGTCTGCAGCAAAAGACCTCACCGGCTCACTCCAGGGACTTGAGCAGTCAATCGCAGCTGCCATCACCATTCTGGAGAAAACTGCAGTCAGTGCGGAAGACACGACGCAGATCGCTGCACTGAAAGCCACACGTGCCGCGTATTCTTCCCAGAAAGACAGGGCCATTCAACTGGCGTTGAAAAACAAGCCGGAAGATGCAGCCGTAATTCTTCGCGATCCGCAGACCGTGAAGTTGGCCTCAACCCTGCAGGCAACTGTGCAGAAGCTGCTGGATGAAAAGTCGCTGCGCCTGGAAAAGACATTCGCGGAGAGCGTCACAGTAGCAGGTTCCCCGGAGAAAAATTATCTTATTGTTATTGTCCTGGGAATGCTCTTTGCCATCGGACTCGGATTCATCATTAACAGAATTGTCCAGAAACAGCTAGGGGACGATCCCAAACACATGGCGGAAATCGCCAGGAGTGTTGCGGCAGGGGATCTTTCCATTGAGATCGATATGGAGGGTAAAGACTCTGACAGCATTCTCGGCTCAATCAATGAAATGATCCGTGCCATTAAGAGTTTGGTGGGGGATACCCACATGCTTGCACAGGCAGCTACGGCAGGAAACCTCAAGACACGAGCCGACGAGACCAAGCATAAGGGCGAGTATCAACGGATCATCGTTGAGGTCAACGGTATGCTCGACGCAGTACTGGAGCCGGTTCACCACGCTGCTGAGCGTATCAGTCAGCTCAGCCGCGGTGATATTTTCGACGAAATAACCGAAGGGTATAATGGAGATTTTGCCGAGCTGAAGGAAAGTCTCAACCGAATGAGAAATGCTCTGGAGTCACTACGACTCGACGTACGTGAAGTTTGCATCGCTTCCTACGAAGGACACCTTGACGTGCGGGTCGATACCGGAAAGCACGAAGGTTTCTTCTCGAAGGTTGCGGGCGGCATGAACAACATTCTGGAGAACATGTCCGCTCCGTTGAAGGTTTCGATAGAATACACCGGAAAAATCAGCAAGGGCGAGCTCCCGGAAGTGATTACCGAAGAATACCGGGGTGATTACAACAACATCAAGGCAAATATCAATGCCCTGGTCGATACCATGAGTGGACTTCGCGGAGAACTGGGCAACCTGATCCAGGGGAGCAAGGACGGTGACCTCAGCGTCAAGGGCGATGTTTCCAAATTCTCCGGTGAATGGGCCGACATCGTTAAAGGGCTTAATGATCTCATTTACGGTTTCGGGGCACCCCTCAGGGTCATCGCCTCCTATCTCGCCAAAATAAGCAAAGGCGATATCCCACCGAGAATCGTGAACAACTATAATGGCGCCTTCGACCAGATCAAGAATAACCTGAATACCTCTATTGATGCAGTCCATGCCCTGGTAGCTGATGTGCACTCACTGGTAGAGGCGGCCGTTCACGGAGATTTTGACCTGCGGGCCGATGCCTCAAAACATAGCGGCGAATACCGCACGATTATAGAAGGCATCAACAAGACGCTCGACACGGTCGTGGAGAAGAATGTCTGGTACGAGGCGATCATCGACGCCGTCCCTTTCCCCATCCATGTGACCGACATGGACATGAACTGGACCTTCCTCAACAAGCCTTTCGAGAAACTGCTGGTGGAAGCAGGTCAGATAAAAGACCGTGTTTCGGCCCTGGGTCTCCCCTGCAGCAATGCCGCTGCAAATATCTGCAACAATGATGGCTGCGGCATAAAACAACTCAATAAAGGCGTTACGGAGAGCTTTTTCGACTGGCACGGCTCCAAGTGCAAGCAGGATACCTCCTATCTCCTCAACAAGCGCGGCGAAAAGCTCGGCTATGTTGAGGTGGTGCAGGACCTGTCCGCCATGATATCCGTAAAGGACTACACCCAGGAGGAAGTCGACCGACTGGCCAACAATTTGCTGCTGCTGGCTGATGGTAACCTCGGTTTCGACCTGAATATCAAGCCCGCGGACCACTATACCAAAGAGGCACACGAAAACTTCAGCAAGATCAACAGCAGCCTGAGTGTCGTCAAGGAAGCTGTCGGAGGGATGATCAAGGATACCGAAAATCTCGTTCAAGCAGCACTCCACGGTGATTTCGAAAAACGAGCCGACGCTGCAAGACATAACGGCGAATACCGCACCATCGTCGAAGGCATCAACAAGACGCTCGACACGGTCGTGGAAAAGAATAGCTGGTACGAGGCCATCATCGACGCCGTCCCCTTCCCCATCCATGTGACCGACATGGACATGAACTGGACTTTCCTCAACAAACCCTTCGAGAAATTGCTTGTGGAAGCGGGCCGGATCAAGGATCGTGTTTCGGCTCAAGGTCTCCCCTGCAGCAATGCCGCCGCAAACATCTGCAATAACGAAGGCTGCGGTATCAAACAGCTCAACAAAGGCGTTACGGAGAGTTACTTCGACTGGCACGGCTCCAAGTGCAAGCAGGATACCTCCTACCTCCTCAACAAGCGCGGTGAAAAGCTCGGCTATGTGGAAGTGGTTCAGGATCTCACCGCCATGATTTCCGCAAAGGACTACACCCAGGAAGAAGTCGACCGGCTGGCAAACAATCTTCTTCTCCTGGCCAAGGGCGACCTCGGTTTTGACCTCACTATCAAAACAGCTGACAAGTATACCAAGGAGGCGCACGAAAATTTCAGCAAGATAAACAACAGCCTGAAGGAAGTTAAATCGGCCATGGGCAACATAGAGGAAATCGCCAAGGAGATTGCTGACGGAAATCTCATGATCAAGGTCACCCCGCGCTCGGCGCAAGATGAACTGATGATTGCCCTTGCCGCCATGGTTGAAAAACTGAACCGGGTTGTCAGCGATGTGAAGAGCGCTGCAGACAATGTGGCAGCAGGAAGCAGGGAGATGAGCACCAACGCGGAACAGATGTCTCAGGGAGCGTCCGAACAGGCCGCGGCGGCAGAAGAAGCATCTTCGTCCATGGAACAGATGTCGGCTAACATCAGGCAGAACGCCGATAACGCAATCCAGACCGAGAAAATTGCCGTGAAATCATCGGAAGAGGCAAACGAAGGCGGTAAAGCTGTTGCCCAGACGGTTACTGCCATGAAGCAGATCGCCGACAAAATCAACATCGTAGAAGAAATAGCCCGGCAGACCAACATGCTGGCACTGAACGCCGCCATCGAAGCGGCCCGCGCCGGCGAACACGGAAAGGGCTTTGCCGTGGTTGCCGCAGAGGTGCGAAAGCTTGCGGAGCGAAGCCAGTCTGCTGCCGGCGAAATCAGCGAACTTTCGGCAAGCAGTGTTGAAGTCGCTGAAAAAGCAGGTGCCCTTTTAGCCAACATTCTGCCGAGCATCGAAAGGACTGCCGACCTGGTAAAAGAAATAACTGCGTCAAGCCGTGAGCAGGATACCGGAGCGGAACAGATCAACAAGGCCATCCAGCAACTTGATCAGGTAATCCAGAAAAACGCCAGCGCTGCAGAGGAGATGTCTTCGACGTCCGAAGAACTTTCTGCCCAGGCAAGTCAACTCCAGGGGACGGTGACCTTTTTCCGTACCGAAGAAACGCTCTCCGCCGCACCAGGCAGGACAGCAGCTCCGAAAAAGCAGACCGCTCATTTTCAGGAAAGAGTTGCCCCAAAGGCTAAAGCAAATGGGTACCACACAAAGAAAGCGGCAAACGAATCAGGTTTCTCCTTCGACCTGGGAACCGACAATCTTGACGATGAATTCGAGAAGTTCTGATCCGGATACGACAACAATTCCGTGAGCCCAACGCTGTGATACGGGTTCACCCTCCCCTGCTCCCCTGTTGTCTCCCAGGGGGGCAGGGAAACAAAGCACCTCCAACTCTCTTGTGCAGGATCTTTACTTTATGAGTACATTGATGAAAAAGCCTTTTCTGATCTGCTGCTTCCTGATTATGACGGCTGCTGCACCGTGCCTGATCAGTGATGACAGCATACGGCTCACCACCGCCGCTATCTTCGTCCTTGCCCTGGCTGCCGCTGGCCATTTCCTACTGTCACGATCACCTGCGAGGGTCGATCAGGAGCTGTTGGGTGACGATTTACCACAACCGGAAGCCAACCCCGACCCGAACAATGAATTGCTGAGAAAACACCTCACTTCAAATACCCAGGTGCTTCCCGTCCTTATCAAGCAACTGGAATCAGTAATCCAGGAAACCGAAAATGCCGTCCTCGAAATTGGTGAAGGATTCATGGATATCGTCTCCCGGGCCAGGAGCCAGGCCTCCCGGTCTGCCACTGCCTTTAGCGAATTTTCCGGCAACGAGGAAAGGAACGACACAACGCTGATCATGAAAAGTAAGGAAGCTCTCTCTTCCGTAATCGGGAACCTGAGGAGTGTAAGCGACGTGGCCCGGCATACGCTGATAAGTATGCGTAACACCACCGATACCATGGAAAGCATCCGGCAGGTTATCTTGGAAATTGAATATATCGCCGATCAAACCAATCTCCTGGCCCTCAATGCATCTATTGAAGCAGCACGTGCCGGAGATCAAGGCAGAGGATTTGCGGTGGTTGCCGATGAGGTTCGGAAGCTGTCGGCTCGCTCGACAACGGCTGCCGCACAGATTGGAAAACTCATCCGGGCCGTTGAATCAGGCATGCAGGTAATGTATGCGGAGACCGAAGGTAATGCCGGACACACAGAAAAACTTTCCCTCCAATCGGAAAAAATCATCAATGAAACGATGGACCGGCTTAACGAATCGATGAACCACGCAAAGGATGAACTGGACGGCCTGGCAACAGACACAGATGCCCTTGCCCGTGACATCAGCGGCATCGTCATCTCCATGCAGTTTCAGGATATAACCCGCCAGAAAATTGAACATGTAATAACTCCGCTCCTCGCCATCGACGGCACAGTAAAAAAAATGATGGCCCTTCTGAATGGAGACGAGGTTTCTGCTGCTGACGCAGCCTCTTCGGATGATCTCTCCTGGATGGAGGATATGTACACCATGGAATCGGAACGACAGGTAATGAAAGAAACCCTTTCCAGCTCAGAACCGGAAATCTGGTAACAATATGAACGAACGAACCCCGATCAGGAGCTGTAAATGAATGACATGGTCAAGATTGCGCTCGGATTCAGGTCAAATTTGACAGAACTGATTGAGACAAACCGCAGACGTAGCAGGGCTACGTTGAGGATTTGCTGATTGAAGTTCGGTTAAAGATGGCCTGAAGATGAGATGCAAGATGCCCATGGTATTTGTTTGCAGCTCCTTAGGACACATAAAGGAGAAAGACACGATGGCTCACACACTGTTAATTGTCGATGATTCTGCATCGATGCGGCAAATGGTTTCATTTACCTTGAAGGATGCCGGATACGACGTTATTTCAGCGAGTAACGGCAAGGATGCCTTGACAAAGCTGGACGGCTCCAAGATTGCAATGGTGATTACTGACCTGAACATGCCGGAAATGGACGGAATAGAATTGATCCGCCAATTAAGAGGTCTTCCCGGGTTTAAATTTACCCCGATTGTGATGCTCACGACGGAATCGCAAGACACGAAGAAAATGGCAGGCAAACAGGCTGGTGCCAGCGGCTGGATTGTAAAACCCTTCCGGCCGGAACAGTTGCTCGATACCATCAAGAAATTCGTCAAGTAGTTTTCAGCCGGAAAGTTTCGGCAGGGGCTGGGCTGGAACTTCCCCGAAGCCTCTCGTAATCTGTCACCACCCTTTCCACGGATCAGGCATCCTGCCGGCTTCAGGCGCTTTCCTTGCTGTCGCCATCTTGCCATGAAGCCGAACGAGAGACTCCGGGAAAGCCCCAGCCCAACGCGGAACAGTGTTGTTTCGGAGTTCCCGGATGAAGACTACATCCCTGCTAAAAAAAGGTCTGACCATGGCACCACAATGCTTTTCCGCTTTCACGAGGAGATTCCATGAACTGCAGCCTTGAACAGGCAAAAGAAACCACGACACTATTCATCAGTGGCCCAATGACCATCGAAGATGCCGCAAACTTGAAAACTTCCCTGGTCGATGCGCTGACCTCCTCACTCCTGATTGAGGTTGACCTTAGTGCCGCTGATGCAATTGACCTCTCCTGCCTCCAGGTACTTTGTTCAGCCCACCGGGCGGCTGTTCAGGCCGGAAAGAAACTATCTGTGAGGAGTCAGGCTGACGCCCTGATAACCTGTCTCGAGGATGCCGGATTTCCCCGCCATTCCGGATGTCTCCAGAAAGAAGGGGAACCCTGCCTGTGGCAGGAAGTGATACTACCCTGACCGAAACAGGGCTCGAACTTTGAATGTACCGACAAAAGCGGAAAGGGATTTACCATGGATATGGCACAAATGCATAGTGAGGCATTCAAGGAAGAAGCCTATGAGCTGCTGACTGACCTTGAAACCACGCTTCTGGAACTGGAAGAACATCCAGGCGATGCCGAACTGATCGGGTGCGCTTTTCGCGCAATGCATACCATCAAGGGATCAGGTGCCATGTTCGGATTTACTGACATATCCGAACTCACCCATGAGGTCGAAACCGTTTTCGATCAGGTCCGTAACGGCACGGCCTGCGTTAGCAAAAACCTCATAGACAAAACACTCAAGGCAGGTGACCTGATTCGATCGATGCTTTCGAACGACGGCAGCCTTGACGAAACGGAGCGACAGAATCTGATTGCCACCTTCCGCTCCATGGCCGTTAGCTGCCAGGTCGTGCCCGCGCAGAGTCGCGCCGAGGTTGTCACAACGGCAACCAAGATTAACGCTGAAGATGAAAAGCTCTACCGTATCAGGTTCAAGCCGTCTCCTGACATATTTCTTACCGGTACAGATCCGCTGATCCTCCTGAGAGAACTGCGTGAACTCGGCACCTGTCGAATTATTGCCCATCTTACCGATATCCCCCCTTTTGACGTCATGGACCCGGAGCGCTGTTACACCTATTGGGATATTATTCTCTCGACCGCCAAGGGAATCAATGGAATCAGGGATGTCTTTATCTTCGTCGAAGACGACTGCGAACTCAGCATCGATGTAATCGATGACTCGGGCAGTGCCATCGATAAGCCGACCTACAAGAAGCTCGGGGAAATTCTGGTGGAACGTGGTGACCTGACAGCGGAAGATATGGCAAACGTGCTGAAAAACAAGAAGCGCTTTGGCGAAATTCTGGTGGAATCCGGTTTGGCTGCTCCCTCGAAAGTGGAAGCAGCGCTGGTGGAACAGCAGGAGATTCGCGAAGCGCAACAAAAACGTCAGAGCGCGGAAACAGCAGCTACCATTCGCGTACCATCGGAAAAACTGGACATGCTGGTAAACCTGGTGGGTGAACTGGTGACCGTCCAGGCGCGTCTTTCCCAGACCGCAGCGCTGCGCAGCGACCAACACCTGGCCCACATTGCCGAAGAAGTCGAGCGTCTCACCTCGGAATTGCGTGACAGCACTCTTGACATACGCATGATGCCAATCGGCAGCACTTTCAGCAAATTCCGGCGACTGGTGCGCGACCTTTCCCAGCAACTGGGTAAAGAAGTCGAAATTCTCACCGAGGGTGCCAACACCGAACTCGACAAAACCGTCATTGAGCGACTTAACGACCCCCTGGTCCACATCATCAGGAACAGTATCGATCATGGAATTGAGTCACCAGAGACCCGCCTGGCGGCAGGAAAACCACGTCAGGGAACCGTGCAGCTTACGGCCGAGCACTCCGGAGACAGCGTTCTCATAACTATCAAGGACGACGGCGCAGGACTGGATAAAGGGGCGATCAGAGCAAAGGCCATCGAGAAGAAACTGATTTCCGACTCGGTCGACTTAAGCGAGCGAGAGCTGTTTGCGCTCATTTTCGCTCCCGGCTTCTCAACAGCCCAGAAGATTACCGGAATTTCCGGGCGGGGCGTCGGCATGGACGTGGTCAAACAATCCATCGAATCGTTACGCGGCATCATTGATATTACCAGTCAGAAGGGGAAAGGAACGACCATCAGCATCAAACTCCCCTTGACCCTGGCAATCATCGAAAGCCTCATGGTCAAAATCGGCGAAGATTTTTATGTCATCCCACTGTCACTGGTGGAAGAATGTGTCGAACTGACCCGGGGCGACATTGAGCGGGCGCATGGCAGAAATCTGGCAAATGTGCGCGGCACGATGATACCCTACATTCCACTCCGGCAAAAATTTCAGCTGGGAGAGACAAATATCGCTATCCAGCAGGTGGTTGTCACCGAGGTAGCCGGCGAACGGATTGGCCTTTTGGTGGATTCAGTCGTCGGAGAACATCAAACGGTAATTAAATCTCTCGGCAAGATGTATCGCGATGTCCAGGGAGTATCGGGCGCCACCATATTGGGGGATGGCTCCGTAGCACTAATCCTCGATGTGCCACAACTTGTTCAATGGGGATAAGGAGCGAAGAACGCTGCATGCATGATACTTCTCTGAAAACTACCGGCAGTCTCGCCTCGAAATCCTCCGGCATGAGTACACGTGAATTTACGCTGTTCAGTCAGTTTATTGAAAACACCTGCGGTATTCGGTTATCCGAGGCCAAAAAATTCATGCTGGAATCCAGGCTGCAGAAGCGGCTGCGATATCTCGATCTTGGTTCGTACCGTGAGTATTACGACTACCTGGTGAGCAAGCAAGGGCTCCGGGATGAACTGGTCAGCATGATTGACGTCGTTACGACAAATAAAACCGATTTTTTCCGGGAAGCTGCTCATTTTTCCTACCTGACCGAAGCGGTCCTTCCCGGGATACCCGAGGTTGAAATACTGAACGGAGTCAGGATCTGGAGTGCCGGATGCTCCAGCGGAGAGGAACCGTATACGCTTGCCATGGTATTGACTGAACATGCCCGGACCTGTCAGGGGTTCCGGTTCTCCATTCTTGCCACGGATATCTGCACCGATGTTCTTGAAAGTGCCCGGCTCGGCATTTATGAAGAAGAAAAGACTATCCCGATTCCCTACGAAATGAAAAAACGCTACCTGCTGCGCTGCAAGGACAAAAGCCGGGGTGTTGTCAGGATCTGTCCCGAACTTCGATCCGCGGTAACGTTCCGTCGTCTGAACTTTATGGAGGAATCATTTGACGTCGGCAATCCGCTGCGGATCATTTTCTGCCGGAACGTCATCATTTACTTCGACAGACAGACCCAGGAGAGGCTGCTCAACAAATTCTGCCGCTACCTGCTTCCCGGTGGCTACCTTTTTCTCGGCCATTCGGAAACGCTGAGCGGTCTCGACGTTCCACTCGTGCAAGTCAGCTCTACCATCTACCGAAAGTCGGCATGATGGTAACGCCCGGGACTCTTCCCAGAATTTACCTGAAACCAGGGGAATTCCATTTCGCCGTAACGCCGACCATAGTTTCCACCGTGCTCGGATCATGCATCTCCGTAACCATGCACAACTCGGAACGCACCATGGGCGCCATCTGTCATGCAGTATTGCCGGATGAGTTCGTTCCTGGAGAGCCCTACCGTTATGTCGATTCTTCCATCGCCGCCATGGTGCGGTTGTTCGACCGGTATCGAATCAACAGAAAGGACATTGAGGTTAAGATTTTCGGAGGATCGGATATCCTACCTCAGGGCGAAAACGGCTACCGGTACATGACAGTCGGGCAGCAGAATATTCTCCGTGCGAATCAGATTATCGAGCGAGAGCAGCTTCGTTTGATCGCTTCCGACGTGGGGGGAACCCGAGGCAGAAAGCTTCTTTTTCACACCCATTCCGGTGAAATATATCTTCAACGACTTCGAGATAACACGAGGTAACCCTATGAACGAAAAAAAGATCAAGGTTCTGATCGTGGATGATTCGGCGGTCGTCCGCCAAACCTTGGCAGAGATACTTTCATCAGACCCGCAGATCGAAGTTATCGCGACTGCGGCTGATCCCTTCATCGCTGCGGAAAGGATTCGCAACGAGCTCCCCGATGTCATCACCCTGGATGTGGAAATGCCGAGGATGGACGGCATTACCTTCCTGCAGAAAATCATGAGCCAGCATCCGATCCCTGTCGTGATGTGTTCGAGCCTCACCGAAGAGAGGTCTGAAACGGCTCTGAAAGCCCTGGAATGCGGCGCTGTCGAGATCATCCAGAAACCGCGTCTGGGGGTCAAGCAATTCCTCGAAGAATCAAAAATGCTGATTTGCGATGTGGTAAAAGCGGCTTCACTTGCCCGCCTGCGGCCAATCAGATCCTCGTTGAGAAAGGTTGCCCCGAAACTTACCGCAGACGCGGTCCTTGCCAAACCCACCTCAAAAGCAATGATCAGGACCACCGACAAGGTTGTCGTAGTCGGTGCCTCGACCGGAGGTACGGAAGCCCTGCGGGTGTTCCTCGAAGATATGCCGCTCGACTCCCCCGGCATCGTGATAGTTCAGCACATGCCGGAAAACTTTACCCGCTCTTTTGCCGCCCGCCTTGACACCCTGTGCCGGATCTCGGTCAAAGAAGCGGAAAACAATGATACGGTTATCCCGGGCCGGGCCCTCATTGCCCCGGGAAACAGGCATATGCTCTTGAAAAGAAGCGGTGCGCGGTACTTCGTCGAACTGAAGGATGGTCCGCTGGTAAGCAGACATCGGCCATCCGTAGACGTCCTGTTCCGCTCTGCGGCTCGTTATTCGGGGAAAAACGCAGTTGGCGTGATCATGACAGGGATGGGGGACGACGGGGCGAAGGGAATGCTGGAAATGAAAGAGGCGGGAGCGGTAACAATTGCCCAGGATGAAGCAACGTGCATCGTATTCGGCATGCCGAAGGAAGCGATAAAACTAGGCGGAGTTGACAAGATTCTTGCTCTGGAAGATATAGCTCCCGCAGTAATCAGGGAAACAAGCTAGGCAATCAAAGTGCCTGATCACCGAACAGGCGGGTACCGTCTCCTGCCACAGATTGTGTGCAGGAGACGGATGGACGCCTTGCTTTTACTGTCCAACTTAGCCGAGAGACCGGCTTACATAGGGAAATTCATTGAATTCCCCTGCCACTTCCATGACGCCAATAAGTTCTTTCAAGGTCCTTGAGTCATTGGGCAGCTGATAAAACTGATGATAGCCACCCGGAGCGGTATGGGGAGAGGTAAGAAGAATATATTCATCATTACCATGGGTGACGGAATCGAATCCCGTCATGAATACGGCAAGCTGCATTTGCTTCTCAAGTGCCGGGATAACCAGGTACGGGGACGTTGTATCGAACATTCGACCTCCAATGTTTTTGTTTACAGGTTCACACCACGAGATACACGGAATACTTGTTGGGGAAACAGGTCCCCTCTGCTTCCGTAACGTCTTCATACCGATACGTACTATTCTTATCGTCAAATCGCTGAAAAAATCAAGAAAAAATTCCAACAGCCCGTACTTAATAGTTTCCATCCGGAAACTCCAAAATAGTGCTATCCCCATTGGGCTGGGGCTTTCCCGGAGTCTCTCGTACGGCTTCATGGCACAACAGCGACAGCAAGGAAAGCGCCTTAAGCCGGCAGGTTGCCCGATCCGTGTCTCGGCTGGCGACCGATTACGAGAGGCTTCGGGGAAGTTCCATCCCAGCCCCTGCCGAGACTTTCCTGAGGAAAACTAGATAATGAAATGTAGGGCATGACCACAAGCTTCCGTGACCCGACCAGGATACTATGCGGGGGTGATGAAAGTCACAAGAGTGAATCCGTCAAGCGGGCGATATTCTGCAGCACCCGTTCCGTGAGCGTGCGACGGCTCCAGACCTCGGCGGAAATGCATTCGCTCCCGGCAAAGTATGCCTCCTGAAGCGCCTGTACTCGAGCAACAATTTCCGAATCGTAGACCAGTAGATTGATCTCTTCGTTCAGGGCAAAAGAGCGGATATCCATATTGGTCGATCCTATCACGGCGATGCAGCCATCAATGGTCAGGTGCTTTGCATGGAGGAACCGGGGTTCATAAAGATGGACTACCACCCCTGCTTCCAGAAGGTCATCGTAATAGGCACGCTGAGCAAACTGTGTAACGAGTTGATTGGCGTGTTTGGATACCACAAGATGAACCGCAACACCGCGCCGCGTTGCGGATCGCAGCGCCTGAAGAAATGGTTCGTCGGGAACAAAATATGGAGTCGTGATTACAACACGTTCTCGCGCGCCATAGATCATGGCAAAATGAGCTCCTGGCCATTCTGTCGTCGATAACCGGGTCCGCTTGGCACTACCTGCACCAGGGAAGAACCGGTAGCGGAAATTTCACGGGAGATCTCGTTCCTGTCAGGTTCACGGCCCGTTTCAAAATAATAGTCGGCAAAATAGACCGCCTGCAGGTGACGGACCACGGGACCTGTCAGTCGTACCATCAACTCTTCATTTGGATACCCT